>Ga0082335_1000556_pt1 | contig 91967 bp, 74 predicted proteins | sample Subgrocontami58m_FD_72375 | JGI IMG/M metagenome (GOLD analysis project Ga0082335, IMG submission 72375) | Subsurface groundwater microbial communities from S. Glens Falls, New York, USA - GMW37 contaminated, 5.8 m (SPADES assembly) (version 2) ...
TGGCGTCGGTCTGGCTGATGAGGTTGCCGTTGCTGGCATAGGTATAGCTCCATGTCCCCATGTCCGGGTCGGTCATGCCCGTCTTCCTGGAGAGCCAGTCATAGGCTATGGTGGTGGTGTTGAGAGCGTTGTCTTTCACTTCGATGAGGTTGCCCAGCACATCGTACTTGTAGGTGGTGGTGGAATAGTCCGAGTCCTTGAACTTCTGAATGTGGTAGTTGGCGCGATCAACGACATAGATATAGCCATTCTGATGAGCCAGTATGTCGGATGGCCTGTTGAGATAACCGTTTCCGGAGCCGTAGCTGCCCCACTGCTGGATGAAGTTGCCCTGGGAATCAAATTTTTGGACACGGTGGCTCCATTCATCGGCCACATGCCCATTTGAAAGCACCTCTCTTGTAGAACTTCCGGATGACGCATAGTTATTTTGATGGGGGTGGGAGGAATTATCCCTTACTTTTCGCCTCAGCTATTTGCTCATTGAGAAGAGCAGAATCGTATCCCAATTTTATCGCCTGTTCAACGTCTTTCCGGGCGGCAGCATCCATATTCAATAACGTGCAGGCTATTGCCCTGGCCACATATGGGTCGGCTTTCTCGGGATCGAGACGAACAGCTTCATCGTAGTCCCGGATGGCCTTCTTATATTGTCCCAGCGCAAAGTACGAATTTCCTCGGCCATGATAGGCCTTGTCATAGTTGGGATTGAGACGGATTGCCTCATCATAATCATGTATAGCCTTTCCGTGCTGGTTTAACTCCCGATGAGCATTGCCCCGGTTATAGTAAAATTTAGCTTCCTTTGGATAGATGCGGATTGCTGCGTCATAGTCTTGAATTGCCTTCTTATATTCACCCAAATGTTTCTGAGTATTACCCCGGTTGAAATATGGCACAGCGCTATTGAAGGACGTAGCGCCATATGCACCCAGGCGGATAACTCTGTCGAAGTCCTGTATTGCCCTCTCATACTGGCCCAGATAGTCATAAATATTACCTCTATCAACATAGGCGTGAGACAATGTATTGCTCATACCGGTGATTTTGCCAATTGAGATCAAGAGTCTCCGAAAGTTACTTTCCCTGCATGGTTTCTTTTCGATAGTTGGTTGTCGGTCAGCACGATTTGCAGTCAATTGGGTCGAGTCCTGAGCCTGAAGGTCCCCCCGAGGTAGAGAAGAAATTTGCACGGGTCTCTGGACGTGAGACTTAATGAGGGCAATAAATAGTTTTTCACCTAATAATAGGGCGATAACCAGACTGAGAACACGCGAACTGTTAAATGCTTTCAGCAAGATAGCAGAGATCTTCATCAACTCCAACTTCTATTTCATAATGGTTTTTTCTAAGGTGATTTCTATCAGATCATATAGCCGGGCAATAGTCGTTTATTTTAGCACTTCTCGTCACTTGGCAGAATCTACTTAACTCAGTATATTCGCCAGCGTTCAGGGAAATCGGGGAGGGTACCAGGATTGTTACTGGTATCAGGATTGTTACTGACTGAGTCACCGTCACCATCACCGCTATCATCAACGGGCGTGTCAGTAATGGGGGTTGGAGGAATTTCCACTAGGATGAGGTCTTCATCATTCCAAATCTTGTCGCCATCATAATGAGGACGGGGTCCTTCCGTCTTTGGTCGGCCTACGTCAATCTTTGGTGGAGCGGTCTTGGTGGGAGTTTTCTCGGGATCGGGGCGAGTAGACTTGGAACTGTCAATGGGATTGGTTGGGGCCTCGGCTGCCCTAATAGTGGGGGTCCGGCTATGACTGCGGTCCAAAGTTGGGTCGGGCTTGACATGGCTTCGGTCTGAGGGCTGGACAGGGCCAGAGCTTTTGCCCCTCCCACGCTCTTCGTCAGTCGGTATGTAATCGGGCTGCCCTAAGTCAGGCCCATGTACGAGCTCTTCGCTGCCTACCACAATTAATACCACTACAATAACCAAGGCAACGACACTTTGCCAACCGTTAAATCGTGCTCCTCCCAAAAGAAGGTTTGTTTCGTCTGCAGGTCCAGGTATGTAAACTTGATGGCCCGTTGGGTCAGTATAGCGAAGTGGATTATTTGTTACATACGAATAGCGGTTCAGGGATTGCGGGTCAGCAAAATCTGGCACCACAGTATCCGCACTTATAAATCTGGCCAGAGCGGGGTCATAATACCTTGCCCCGTAGTAATACAGCCCCACATCATCCAGTCTCTGCCCCGTAAACTTCTGGGCGGGGAGGGTGCCTGAGAAAGACCTCGCCGCGCCGAAGGGATAAAATTTGATTGTGCCAATGGAAGTACCTGAGGAGTCAGTGGTCACTGAAGTCCCCGTCAGGTGGTCCTGGTGCACGTAGGTGACTGATGCGCCTGCCTTGTAGGCGGCCATCTTGCCACCGAGGTAGTAGTAGAGGGTCACCGTGGCGGTGGTGAGGTCCTTCTCGTAGTACTGGTTGACATAGAGGATGGTGGCGCTTCCCTCGGTCTTCTTCACCCTGAAGCCGTTGCCGTCATAGACATAGGCGGCGCTGGCCCCGCCAGTTATGCCGGTGAGCCTGTTCTCCGCGTCCCAGGTCAGGGTCTGGGTAGCTCTGCCCGTCATGTTGCCGTTGGCATCGTAGGTGTAAGTGAATGCCGCCGAGGTCACGGCGTGGGGCTTGCTGCCATAGGTATAGCTCTGGCCTCCCTTGCTGGTCATGTTGCCTATCTGGTTGTAGGCGTAGGTCTCGGTGGCGTAAGGCCCTCCAGCGGAGGCGAGCCTGTCCAAGAAATCGTAGCCGAAGCTCTCGGTCTCCGAAGCCAGAACGTCCTGCCGCTGCGTCAGGTTGCCCCCCGCGTCCCAGGTGTGCTTCACGTCCTGCAGGGTGTTGCCTCCCACTTTCACGGTCTTTATCTCCCAGAGCTTCCCGAAGTAGCCGCCAGTGGTATCGTAGCTTCCTCCCGTGTCCCAGTAGCCGTAGGTGGTGCGGGTGCTGTTGCCCAGGTCAATCTGCACGGGCAGGCCCAGGCTATTATACTGCACGCCGGTCACGATTGTGCCATTGACTGAAGACCCCATGCTGTAGGGAAGCCCCCGTCCGTTGTAGGCCTGGGTCGCTGTCTCTCCCGTGGGATAGGTGACGGATGTTATCCGGCTGGCCCCGTCATAGGCTATGGTGGTGGTGTAGGGAACCGAGTCAACTGTCCTTGTCTCCCCGATGACCCTGCCCCAGCTATCGTACTTGTAGGACATGCTTCCCGATCCGTCGTTCATGCCGGTGCGCCTGCCCTTGCCGTAGTTGCCGCCTGTGGTACTGTCATAGGCGTAGGTCACCGTGGCCATGCCCGTGGAGTAGGTCTTACTGGTGAGGCGGCTTAGACCGTCATAGGTGAAGTTGATGGTCTGGTTTTTGGCGTCGGTCTGGCTGATGAGGTTGCCGTTGCTGGCATAGGTATAGCTCCATGTCCCCATGTCCGGGTCGGTCATGCCCGTCTTCCTGGAGAGCCAGTCATAGGCTATGGTGGTGGTGTTATTGCTGTTGTCCTTCACCTGGAGCAGGTTGCCCAGCACATCGTACTTGTAGGTGGTGGTGGAGTAGACCGCGTGGCTGCTATCGTATTCCTGCACCCGGCTGAGCCTGTTGAAGGCATCGAAGAGATAGCCTTTCTTGTATCCCCGCTCGCTGGTGACGATATCCTGCCAGGGACTGGAGTAGTCGTGGGTCACCACGGTGCTATCGGCCCACGTCTGAGTGACTACTCTGGCCAGGCCGTCATAGGCGTAGGTGTTGTATTTCCAGGAGCTTGTCGGGGTAAAGTAGCCCCCCGCCTGCCAGCTTGCCCCGTAAATCGTTCCGGTATTATTGTTTCCTGAATCGTCCGCTGTGGTACCGCCTGTGCCTTCATCCATCCGGTAGCGTGCCTTGAGCCCGGAAGCTGTCGGCTCCAGGCCATTGTACAGACCAGCAACCTCGGTTGCGGAGAGAGCGCGGCTGTAGATGCGGACCTCGTCTACAGGACCGGAAAACTTATCTCCTATCTTCAGATTAGTGGTGTTGGTGGCAACGGCCCCGGTGAGAGCGGAGGAGCTGACCTGGACCCCGTCCATATACAGTTTCTGGCCAGCGCCATCATAAGTTAAAGCATAGTGATGCCATTCAAGCGGCGTGGCTACCGTAGCTGTTATCTGAGTGTTGTTGATGTAGCCGAACAGTGCTGAGCCGTCAGGACTCATTTCCAGGGAGTAAGCATCCCGTCCCTTGCCTGCGATTGTTTTGTCGGGCACTGTGTACGTCACCACCAGCTTGGGCTTGTAGTCTGTACCCCCGTCAGCGCTCCAGGAATCTATATAACGGTATGCCGTTGACCCGGGATTGGACGGGGGAGAGTTAGGAGCTTCATGAAGGGATTCTCTCCATCCAAATTTTGATATCCCTGTCTTGCTTATTGCTGCTATGCCAGCGGCATTCAGCACATGGTCATTGTATCCCGTAATTGAGAAATCGGCATAGCTGATATCCGTTGAAAAAGGAGTTGACCCCGCCTGGTCGTAATCCTCAACCACGAGGGCAGTACTGGAAGCAGGACTGGAGGAAAATATGTTGGAGGCGAAAGTCCATGTGTTATTAGATGACCCTTTTGACATCCCGTATAGTGAGAGAGTCGCAGCGGATATGATAGCGGTGTCGGGCAAGGAAGAGGTATCAAATAGCATGATACTCCTCTTTATGTGGGCCCAATCGTAAGTATAGACATAAAGATTAATTTCCAATGCGCTGTTGCTGTCTGAGACCTCATCGCCGACGGATGCGTCATGCACAGCGGCCCAGCCTGCATTTGGCGTCCACAAGCCAAGAAATCCGTCCACGCTGCTTGCCCCCTGGTTGGCATCCGGGTAGAAGGTGGCAGAGTCGCTTATTTCAATCGGGTACTTCAGGTTATATTTCGCCGGATTGGCGAAAACTTCTTTAGGCACAAGCTCCTCATCTTCATTCGCTTTGAAACGCCCCAGCCTCAATTTGAAATCCCCCGTCTGGTTATATTTTATCCTCACATCGCCGCCGGGATTGGCCGAAAACACCCAGGAGCCGAGCACGCTTCCTTCAATAAGCCGCAATCTTCTCCTGGCTATGCCGTAATCCCATTCCAGAACGTTATTCCGATAATTGGAGTTCACCGGGTCGACTGCGAGCAAAGCCGGACCGGTTGACGTTTGCTCCTTTCCGTTCAGGAATAACCGGGCGCGGAAAACGAGCTTATCATTCGTTTTCCTGCCGTCCGGCTGGCTGTTCTTGACTTTCAGTTCAACATCGTTCCCGTCAACCGTGGCTTTGAACAGGTTGTTCTTTTCAACATACTTGTTGCCCTGCAAGTTCCAGCCCGCCTCTACAGGCGCGCCATCGGCGTCAACCATGGGCAGTCCCGAGGTTTCCAGTATGAATTTACCGCTCTGCAAATCTTTATATTCGCGGCTGTAAGGGCTCTTGCCTTCGCTGCGCTTGCCATAATCTTTGCTAAGCTCTACGTAATCCGGGTCTATCCCTTGATTCTGGAGGATTTTTCGTGTGTGGCTGTCTTTTACCTGTTTGGCCGGGTCGGTGACTTTTTGAGCGGGAGGGGGCGGGTCTTTGGCCCAGGCCGCTATAGTAATTGCTGCGGTGGCAATATCCAGACTCGCTGAATCGGCAACCTGCACATAGTCATCTATCCCGTCAAAGTTCAGGCTGAATTTCGATCCGGAATACAGGTCCTGGGAGACGTACTGTTTGTCCACCAGGCCACGGTTATTGAAAGCCGTAGTTTTGGAAATAATAGTGCGCCCTGTCTCCCCCTGGGTCTGTGTCTGCACCACTCTCCCCAGGCCATCGAAGTATTCTCTCTGCCACAGGTAATCTCCGCTGGCAATCTTTGTTTCAGTCATCACATGCTGCAGGTTGATATATCCCCAGTAGTCATACGAGTATTTAACGCTCGGGCTGTTCGAGCTATCACCCGGTTTGATGACTTTTGTCAGGCGCTTGAAAGTGTCGTACTCATATGAAGTTACCTGGCCGTTGACGTCGGTCTTACTGAGCATACTGTAGGTACCGATGTCCCAGGCATAGCTCTCCATCGGGCTGAGTAATGTTCTGCCTGTTTGCCAGACTGCGCCATAGATTGTTCCGGTATTGTTATTCCCCGAATCATCCGATATGGTGTTGCCTGAACCTTCATTCATCCTGTAACGGGCCTTGAGCCCCGAAGAGGACGGTTCTATATTATTGTAAAGCTCAGTAATCTCGGTACTGGAAAGGGCGCGGTTGTAAATGCGGACGTCATCGATCAGGCCGTTGTAGTAATAATTTCCTGCTCCATTATATCTGCCAATAAATAAGCTTGTGGCCGTATAAACAATGTCATTAGTTTCCGGAATGCTGTTTTCCAAAATTCCATTGACATAAATCTTTAAGTTTTGCTTATCATAAGTCCCTACTACGTGAGTCCATTTATCATTAAAATCATTTGTTGTAGTTATGACAGAAGCATAACCGCCGCTTTTGCCGACGTCAAAGCTGATTTTATTAGGGTCCGTGTTGTCCCACCGCAATATATAAGATGCGTAAGTCGGAGCTCCGCCCCACCCTTTCTCAATTATTCTCCCGGAGGCAGGATGCGTGCCTGTCGGCTTAATCCAGGCCTCCAAAGTTAAGTTTGCAGGACGCAAACTCGTGTTATCGCTTATATCCACGTAATCATTGCTGCCGTCGAAATTCAGGGAAAAATTCGGCTCGATGTTCGGCTCAATAACAGGGTAGGTCTTGCTGGTTGGATACGTGTGATGTGCTGCGTCGTAGGCAGTTGTGGTGGTATTGCCATTGGGGTCCTTGCTGCTGGTCATATTGCCCCATGAGTCATAGCCGAAGTAGCTGCTTATGGAGGATGAGGCGTCCTTCTTCTGCTCCAGGCGGGTCAGGTTGCCTTTATAGGGGGCCGTGGCGTAGGTAGCGCTTCCATCATAGTAGTACCTCGACTCTTTGGTGAGATAGGCGCCGCCCACGTCCGCCGTGGTGGCGGCGTAGACCCTTTCCTCGGCCAGCCTGTTCAGGATGTTGGCGGCGGCGCTGGCGTAATAAACACGGTGAAGAGTCGAGTTGTCATCCGAAGTGGATATGTCCCCGTCCTGGTATTCGGTTATCACATTTCCGTAGTCGTCATAGAGATAGCGGGTGCGCTCCGTTTTTGAAGTACTGCCCGGGATAGTCTTCTCTACCTGGTTGAGCCGGACGGCCCAGTCGTAGGTATAGTGTCCAACGGCGGAATTTTGCAGGGTGAAATATATGCGGTCGCCAGTTACCGCCAGGCGCCAGGGGTAAACATAGCTGCCCGGCTTTCCCGGAGACCAGGAGCGAAGGTAAGTCCCCGTTGCGTCGAACTCCTTGATCTTGCGGTTCCAGTAATCAGCCACAAATACATGGCCGGCGCTGGAAACGGCAATGCCCTCGGGAGCGCTAAGCCGACCTTCCCCACCACCGGTGTTACCCCAGCTGCCCACCCAGCCACCCGTGGAGGTAAGAAGCTGTATGCGGTTATTTCCGCTGTCGGCCACATAGATGTAGCCGCTGCTTGCTATGGCTATGCCTCTGGGAGAGTTGAACTGACCGTTGCCTGAGCCGGCAGTGCCCCAGTTTGCAATCCAGCCGCCCGTCGAAGTGAATTTCTGAAAGCGGTTATTGTAGGTATCCGCTACGTAGATGTTTCCCTGACTATCCATGGCGAGGTCAAAGGGATAGTCCATATTAAATGCTGAAATCTGCACATAGAGCTGGGTGAGCCGGACATGGTCATATGAACCGCCTGCCAAAAGCCACAATTTTGCTCCCGCTTCCAGATTGCCTATGTCATTCTTCGACCATGAACCTCCGCCCGGCTTTGCAAGCTCTTCCTCATAGGCGCCGTAGGAAGTTGGACTTCCTCCGTACCTTAACTGTGCGGTTCCGGTTGTTTCAGAGCCACTCAGTCTGAAGAACGGTTCGGCATACCCGGAAGAGTACCCGTAAGGCTGAGGCACGCCAAACGTATACTTAACTTTGACATTGTGATCGAATGCACCGGTGGCTGTATTTTGCAGGGTGTAGGAGTCTTTCTTCTGAGTGTTCCAATCACCTCTAACGTAATTGGAATCGCCGTCTGCCGTAACTTCATTCACGTGATCGTAGTGTGGATAAGGCGGATCACCAGGGGGAGAAGGCGTCAGGTTCTGGTAATATCCGTCTCCATCGGGACGGAGGGTCTCACTATACCCTGCCCCGACCTTTGCATATGACGTTACTCTGACATACAACTGTGTAAGCTGGACTTCCCACGCAGGCTCATCATCCCACGTTGCCCTTAGATAGACGCCCGCCTGTAGGTTATCAATATCGTCTTTGGTCCATTCGCCACCCCCCGGCCTGCTAAGTGTTTCCTCATAGACTCCCCAACCCGTTGAAGGAACACTTTGTTGCTCAGTCCCCTTTGTTTCAACGCCGTTTAACAGCAGGAATGGCTGGGCATATCCAATGTTACCATTGTCAATTACAAGGGCAGAACGAAAACTGAATATTACCTTAACCTGGTAATTTGCCGATGCGCTCAAAGAGGTATTTTGCAGGGCATAGGAGTCTTTCTGAGTAGTCGAAGTTGAACCGGTACTGATATAGCTGGCAGTGCCATCGGCTGAGACCTCGTTTACCGTGTCCCAGTTAGCGCTGGCAACGGGATAGCGGCCAAAACTAGTGTAGGTTCCTGCTCCATTTGGATAAAGGTCCTCATAGGTATATGTGACCGAGGCGCTGGAGCTACCCGTCCAGACTCCGCTGGAGTTGAACCACTGGATGCGGCCGTTGTCATGGTCTCCTATATAGATATAGCCGTTGCTGGATACTGCTATCCCGTCAGGATGCGAAAAATACCCGGTAGCCGTTCCAGTGGAACCCCAACTGGAAATGTAGTCGCCGGCCGGGCCGAATTTCTGCACTTTGCTGGCAGCGTTATCGGTGACGAATACATAGCCGTCGGTGGAGACAGCTATCCCTTTTGGGTCCTGGAAAGTCCCACTGGCGCCGCCCTGGTTGCTCCACATGGTGAGGACGTCCTGCACGGGGCTGGTGGAAACCCAATCCCAGTCATAGACTTCCTCCTTGAGCAGGCTGTCGGAGGCGCTGTACCACTGGGTCTTGTACTCCTTGCCGCTCAGCTTCTCCGCGTCTTTGCCGTTTACCATGCCGGTAGTATAGAAATAGTGCCTGACGTAGTTTCCGGTAGCATCTGTCTCCCTTACCTCGGAGAAGCCGCGGTGTTTCTGGTCCCAGCCGGTCCCCAGGTATGACGGGGTGGCAGTACCATAGCTGTAAGTATAGCTCTCAGTGGCCCCGATCCCGGCGTTTACTGTCTTGCCGGTGACCACCTCCCTGGTCCATGTGTTCAGAGTGGAGGTGTTCGGGACCTGCGTATAGGAAAAACTTATCGTGCCGCCATAACCGCTGTTCACCGCGGTGAGATGGGGCCAGGAGAAGGAGGCCGGATTGCCCGGGTTTCCGGTGTAGTCGCTTTCGCTGGAATGGCGGTAGGTCTGGAGGTTCTGATAGGTGAATGTCATAGCGGGCAGCGTCGATGTGCCGTCGGCCCCTACCTGGGTAATTGAAGCCAGGCTGTGGTTTCCGGAGTAATATATTCCGGTATAATCACTGGAATAGACCCTGGCCGTGGTACTGTAGGTGAAAGCATATTTTCTGACCAGATTGCTGCTTGCCTTAATCTCAATGGAGTCCAGCTTTCGGTTTTCCAGGATCTTTGGAGCCGGGATTGTGTGGTATTGATCCTGATAGGTTGCCGGATTGTCAGACCGCAAATATCCGTCAGTGGCGCCATTTTCGTCCGAGCTGGATACGAAGTGGACCTCCATGCTGCCGTAGCGGATGTATTCGGGATAGGATGAACGCACCCAGTCCTGGGGAAAGCTCCCTTTGACATCGCGCACATAGGTGGCTTCCACCTGGTTATTGTTGGTGTCTCTGGTCAGGCTGAGGTCCCAGCGATAGTAGACCTGGCTGGAGTCATCCGTGTCGTAATAATACTGCTGGGAATCCGTGGTGCCGCCAAACCTGTAGTAGACGCCACCTTTGTCCCTCAGCTCCCAGGTATTCCCGGAGCGCGTAATCTTGAAGTACATGTCTGGAACGGTCTTGTAGTTCGTGCCGTCCAGGGAGACAAGTTCATAGGAGCCTCCTTCCAGGTCGAGGAAGTACTTGTCGCTTTCTTTATCGTAGCTTATCCTGCCGAAATGCAAAGTCCAGCCGGCCCCGACCCAGGAGGCGACGGAGCGCTTGTTCTTCATTTCATCCACGGAGCCGCTGTTGTACTTGAGCTCCAGCTTCGGCTGGAACCCTCCGGGGCCGGGCGGCAATTCGAGGGGATAGTTGAATGTGGCTGCCCCGGACTGCATGCTCACCTGGGCCGCCATGACCCTGCCCGGGCCGCTGGCGAGCGGGTCGGCCTGCTCTCCAAAGGTCGTGAAGTGGTTTACAGTGGCCGTGAGGACTCTCTTGCCCTTGTCATATCTGCCTGGCACGGGAAGCCACTGTTTGGTGCGTTCGTCGAGATAGTAAAGGCGCAGGGAATCGGGGTTGAGTCCGGCCAGCTCGCCAGGCTCGTGGGTGATGGATATTTCCAGGTCCTTGCCGAAGGTGGTGACTTTCTGAAGCGAGCCGGGGAGCCAGGCGTTCAGGTCGAAGGTCCTTACCGTTTTCATTCCAGTCGAGCCCTGAGGAGTCCTTTCGATGAGCTCGACCATGGTGGCTGTGGCCACGGCGCCCGTGGGGATGCGCACCGCCACCCTGCCTCCTGACAGCGCGAGCCGGCCTTCCCGGTCCGGGCGGAGCTGGACTGAAGCTCTTTCCAGCTTGCTGCCGGGAAGACGAGTTATCTGCTGCTGAAGCGGTTTTTGTTCGTCTGCGAGGGACTGTATCTGGAAATTGGCTGTTACAGTCCTGCTGGCATCTATGGTCACGGCGGTCGAGGCAGAAGTGGGACTGGCCACCGGGTTGCCGCTTCCCGTCCAGGCCCAGCTGGCAAAGACATAGCCCTGGGAGGCCATAGCTGAAATCGGTACTGAAGTTCCCGCAGTAAAGGCTCTGGTGCTGCCAGCGGATGGGCTGGTCGTGCCAATGCCATTTACAGCCATGGTAAGAACAAAAGCCGTCGTAGCTTGCTGGGGTGGCAGGTCGAAGGGAGCAATGATGTCTTGCAGCGAGAGCGGATAAGCCGGGAGTTGTTGCTGAACAGGGGTTTGAGGTGCGGCCCCGGCGGATACCGGAGCCGCTATTTGAGGATTAAGACTGAAGACCAGGACAATTGCAAGCAGGACATTGATTGACCGATAGATCCATGAACCTGAGATGAAACCCTTCATTGCTTCGCCTCCTGTTAAGACCGGACTTACAGCTAAGTACTATGCCCGTCCTGACATCCTCCCACGTACTTCCAGGTGGCTCCCGTTGATTTTCCTAAGGGTATCTTGCCGGCTGGCTAGATTAATTGGATCGTGATATGTATATCATATGGTAATATGTAAGTCAATACCCAATTTCGTTTTTTTGGTCCGAGGCGAATTCGGGCAGAGGGATTACGATTGACAATAAGACCTGCAAACGGCACAATAGATTTCAGGGACACACATCATTTCGGGGAAAATAGTTTAGAGGAGGAAGTATGGCAGTCAGATTCAACGGCGTCAATCATCTGGCCATGGCGACTGGAGACATGGACGGCACCATCCGTTTCTGGAGGGACCTGCTGGGCATGCGGCTCGTTGCGGGGCTGGGAGGACCGGGCTACAGGCACTTCTTCTTTCATCTCTCCGACAAGGACCTGGTGGCTTTCTTTGAATGGCCGGGAGTGAAGCCTGTTCCTAACAAGGACCACGGCAGGCCCGTTACCGGACCCTTCATTTTCGACCATGTTTCCTTCGGTGTGGAAAGCGAGGACGAACTGTGGGAGCTCAAGGACAGGCTCGAGGCCGCCGGTTTTCATGTTTCCGACGTGATCGACCACGGATTCATCCATTCCATTTACTCGTTCGACCCCAATGGCATCCCTATAGAGTTCAGCGCCAATGTTCCGGGCAGGGACCCGAGAAAAGAGCCCAGAATAGTAGACAGGGCGCCCTCGGAGATAACACGGGAAGGCGCGGAACCGCAGTTAGATAAATGGCCCGCGGTGAAGAAGCCCACTCCAAAGTCCGCAAGGGCTGTTTATCCCGGGGCAGGCAGCGAGCTGTACCATGGAGTCAAGAAAGCCTGATCAGATCTATTAACCTCTCCCTCTTTAAATCTCCCTCTCCTTTGAAGGAGAGGGAGAAAGTGTTTTCTTTGAAAAGGACGATGTCCTTTTCAGTCCCTTTACCAAAGGAGGGGGAGAAAGCATTCTTTTCAAAGCCGGATACATCAGCCTTCAGTCCCTTTACCAAAGGAGAGGGAGATAGTATATGCCCGTTAGACTGATTTCCAAGAAGGGCTCTACCCTTCACGACTATCCGTATAGCTCACCGGAGCGGAAGTGCCCCCATTTCTGGATCATAAACGTGACTCCGCCCGGACCCAGCCATTGCGTTCACAGGTGCATCTACTGCTATGCCCGGTGCGCCGTCTATTCGGACTACTCCCCGGAAACCCGTGTTTACGATAACCTGCCTGAACTCGTGGAAAGGGACCTGGAGAAGATAGACCTGTGCCCTCCCATATCCATATCCAATGTCTCGGACCCCTGCCAGCCGGCGCCGGAATTGAGGGCCAGGGTGAAGGAGCTCATTAAGCTTCTTATGGAATACGGCGTATCTTTTGCCATCACCACCAAGGGCGACCCTTCCTTTCTCCTGGACCTGCCCGGCTTTATTGAATATGGGCCCAAGTTCATCGCCATATCAATAGAGGGTAATGAAGATGTCCTCTCGCTGCTCTCTCCTCTCGCACCTCCATTCGACAAAAGGCTGGAGGCCGTGCGCGGGCTGTCCGCTTTGGGGATAAAGACGGTAATAAGGCTCGACCCTCTGTTCATTCATCTTTTTCAGGCCCTTTACGGGCAGGCCTGGTTCGGCGAAATAGAGCGGGTGACCGCGGCCTTCGCGGCAACCGGAGCCCGGCACGTAGTTTGCAGCACAGGAAGACTATCCAGGAAGCCAACGCTTCCCGGAAGCGCCGACGGCGGCATCCGGGAGCGGGTAAGACGGGTAATTAGCAGGAATTCGCCGGAAGCTGCCGGCCGCTTTGAGCGAGAATATATCTACGAACGCGGCGGCACCAGCCAGGGATACCTTCTCAGAAGGGACCTGAGGCTGGACCTGCACCGGAAACTGAAGGCCGTTGTCGAAGCACAAGGGATGACCTATGCCACCTGCCAGGAACTCAAGGCTGAAGAGTCCGACTCAACAGGGACCGCTCACTGCCAGTGCTTTGCCCTTCCCTTTTCCAGGAAACAGAGCGACGGACGGTTCAGGCCTATCGAGGGCTGCACCGCTAATTGCCATGTTTCCTGCCGGGGCGTGGAGCATCCTCCCTGCGCGCAGCCGGAGCTTGTATCCCCACGCCCGTTCCGCATAGGGCTGCTGAAGCAGGGCAAGATAAACGGAGCGGCGGCGCTAAAGAAAAAATGAAAAACGTATAGCATTCGCAATCATGTTCTTGTAGAATTAAATTATCTGAGACCCGGATTCACCCGAGCCCATCCCTAATACTTTCGCAGGAGATAAATACATGATAACTGACAAAGATAAGCAGAAGAAAAAAGAAATCATGAAGGACATAATCCTCAAGTTGCACGAGGGCTTGTCCGCGGAGCAAGCCAAAGAGCGGTTTGAGAGAGAAGTAGGAAACATCAGTTCGACGGATGTCGCGACGCTCGAGCAGAGCCTGATTGACGAGGGACTTACTCCCGATGAGATCAAGAAGTTCTGCAACGTCCATGCTTTGATTTTTCAATCCGCGCTCCAGAAAGCCTCCGGAGACGAGACCTTCCCCTCTCATCCCGTGTACCTCTTCAGAGCGGAAAACAGGGAGGTGGAAAAGCTCCTGAACTCATTGAAAGACGCCGTTAAAAAAGGGGAGGAGCAGGAGACGTCGGCGGCAAAGGCAACGCTACGAAAGCTGCTGAAACAGCTAAAGGCCGTTGAGACCCATTACGAGAGGAAGGAGCAGGTACTTTTCCCTTTTCTGGAGAAGCAGGGGTTCACGGGCCCGTCAAAGGTCATGTGGGGCAAGGACAACGAGATCAGGGATCTGATGAGAACAGCCATTGCCAATGTGGAAAAAGTGACCAGCAAGAAAGAATTCCAGGACTACGTGCAAAAAGCGCTGAACCCGCTCATCGAAGAGGTGGACGGCATGATATTCAAGGAGGAGAACATACTCTTCCCTACATCTCTGGAAAAACTGACCGCCGACCAGTGGGTGGAGATACTCAGGGAGAGCGACGATATAGGCTACGTGTTTATCGAGAAGCCGAAAGAGACAGCGGCCCTTTTGAAAGAGCTAAAGGAAGCCCTTCAGGAAGAGCCGGTCGTCCAGGACGGCGCCGTATGCTTCCCCAGCGGGACGCTCGGACTGAAAGAACTGATGGGCCTTTTGAACACACTGCCTTTCGATTTTACCTTTGTGGACAAGGATGACAAGGTGAAATACTTTACCGAGGGCAAGAGCAGGGTCTTCAGCAGGCCCCGGTCCGTCATCGGCAGGGCGGTGCAGAACTGCCATCCGCCGCAAAGCGTGGATGTCGTTGAGAAGATACTGGCATCTTTCAAGAACGGAACGAGGAACTCTTCCGAGTTCTGGATTCAGCACCGGGGAAAGTTCGTGCACATCAGGTATTTTGCCGTGAGAGACAGGGAAGGTCACTACATGGGCACGCTTGAAGTCACTCAGGACATAGGCGGAATCAAGAAGCTGGAAGGTGAAAGGAGACTGCTTGACGAAAGAGCTTGATCTCAAGAAGAGCGTCTACGAACTGACAGAGGCATATCCGGAGTTGCTGGATATCCTGAAAGAGCTGGGCTTTGTGGGCGTGATAAGGCCGGTGGTACGGACTACCATAGGTAGAGTCACCACGATTCCCCAGGGCTGTCAGAAAATGGGGAAGGACTTGAATGAAGTGATCAAGAGGCTGGAACAGGCAGGTTTCACGGTAAAATCATAGGGCCCGATAGGGAACATAAACGCAACCAGCAGCATACTTCAGACCCTTCGTTTCACTCAGGGTGACAGGAAAGAAACAGGGTGACGGCACAGGCCACTCAGGGTGACGGCACGGGTCATTCACCGGGGAAGAACTCTGACATGAGCCAGGGAGCGCCTGTCTTCTTAAGTTCAGCTTTATAAGTACGGCGGATTTCGGGGTCTTCATCCTCGTATTCTATCTGTCTGCCGCCCTTCTTGACGCTAACGTCGGTGCCTTCGGATACCTTATGGATCCCCCTGAACTTCCTGCTTCCCCCGGCCCTGAAGGCCAGATATCTTGCAGGCTCCTTGCCGGTGTTGAAATGCTGGTGGAACCAGAGGTCAACAGGAGCGAAAAGAGTGCCGACCCGCCAGTCTATTCTCACTTTCTCGCCGCCTCGTTGCGGCCAGATAAGCGTATAGCCTGAGCCGCCAAGTATCAGAAGCTGCGCTTCTCCGTGGCCGTAATGGGCCTTCTTATACGTGCCTACGGGAAATTCCGAGACGTGGGAAGCCATCACATTGTTGGAGAGCTCATACATGACGTTGGAACCACGCGCCCCCCGTGACTTCCATTCCGTTAACTTGAAGGAACGTACATCCGGTATGAAATTGCTCTCCCAGATTCTGCCAGAATAGAGTTTTCCTTTGGCGCTGAAAAACTCATCTTCTCCACTGAACCTTTTCTTGAAGACAAAAGGGTTGTTAAAGACGAAATCAAGGTCATTACAGAGATTAATGTACAGGGGGGCCAGCGTTACGCCCAGATAGCGGGCCGGCTTATCCCCGGAGCCGTTGAAGTGCTGATGCCAGGTATTGAGGGGCGGCGCGAAGAGGCTCCCTTCCTGCCATTCAAAGGTATGCTTGCGGCCGCCTTCGTTCCAGACGGTCGTAGCGCCCCGCCCGCTGAGGATGTAAATCATCTCTTCGTAAAGATGCCGCTGCGGCTTGAGGCTCTCGCCGGGTGGGATTTCGCATATATATGTATCCGCTCTCAGCTCCAGGCCGTGGAGGTTTATGACGGCGCCCAGTCCACCTTTACGTTTCCAGGGCTTCAGTTCTACCGCGCGGACATCCGGCACACCGTAATCGCTGATAACAGGGATACCCTCATCTTCAAGCCAGTGTTCATACAGGTTTAGTCTTTCGATTTTAGGCTCTTCCATATTGTCCTCCGCGGTGAAGTCTAGCATCTTTGGAGGGTCTTATCACCCTCTCCCTAAAGGGAGAGGGAGAGTATTTTCTTTGAAAGGGACAGAAGTCTCTTTCATTTCTTCTTTGCGCCTACCCCGCGAAAAGGGAGAGGTGTTTTTTGTGAAAGGGACTAGCGGGGCTTCCACCGTAACTTCATACTGTATCTTATGCTGAGGAATACACCCACGGTGACGAAGGAAATCGCCAGCACCAGTATTATGGATTCCTTTAGGGGATACAGCACTGCCGCTCTCAGCAGGAACGCGCCGCCGGTGGTAAGGGTCGGAAATATCAGCAAGGCATAAAGCAAAAAAAGAAGGGTCCTGGTGAAGAAGTTCTGTTTCTTCATCCTTTTGATGATGAAGTTCTCCATCACATAATCCCCGGCGAAAATCATCAGGATGGAGGAGAGAAGAAAAGATATTTCCGGTATTTTTGCAATCAGATAGCCGGAGATTGGACCCATTATTACCGAATCATCGAGCATATGCGTTTGACATGCTTACTTACCCATCGGACCAGCTCGGACTTGAACGAACTCAGGCTACTCTTCTATTCTCAGGTAAAAGGGTTTCCCGGAAACGCTGTCGCATTTCTCCAGTTCTTCCAGAGCTTTTTTCACCTTTTTGTCCCCCGCGAGTTCAACGGTAATGATATCGGGTATTATGGTATCGCCGTCCACTTTCCGTCCGAACTTGTTTCTCTGGACGGAATCTTTAACATTTATGCCGTGCCTCGCCAGGATTTCCGCTACTTTGGCCAGGCTGCCCGGGACATGCCTCAAATCCAGTCTGAAATATCCGCCGCTGACCACCTCCTCCACGAATTCGTGCCTCTGGTCCAGAGACGGCAAGTCGTCGTGAACTCCCCTTTCGATATCTCTGGCGATACGCATGACATCCGCGACAACAGCGCTTGAGGTTGCCAGGCGCCCCGCTCCCCTTCCCAAATACATCTGCGGGCCGCAAAGGTCGCCCTCCAGATATATGGCGTTGAACTCATCCACTACCTTCGCTAATGGATGAGAGAGACTGAGCAGTGTGGGACTCACCCGCATTTCCACTTTGCTGCCGTGCATCCTGGCGGTTGCGAGCAGTCTTATCGCGTAGCCGAATTCGCGGGCGAAGTCCAGGTCCTTCGAGGTAATCCCGGTTATGCCCTCGCACGGAATGGAGGCCGGATCAACACTGGTATTCCAGGCCACCGAAGCCAGTATGGCCAGCTTATATCTGGCGTCCTGTCCGCTTACATCCAGATACGGGTCCTTTTCCGCGAAGCCTTTCTCCTGGGCCGTTTTCAAGGCGTCTTTGTACTCCATCCCCTCGCTCATTCTGGTCAATATGTAGTTGGTTGTCCCGTTGACTATTCCGGTGATAAGGGTGATATTGTTCGCGGCCAGGTCTTCCCGGATGGTCTGGATTATGGGTATTCCGCCCCCGACGGAAGCTTCGAACCCCACATCGACCACCTTTTTTCGCGCGGCCTCGAACATCTGTTTGCCGTATTTCGAGATAGTGAGTTTGTTCGCTGTCACGACTGCCTTGCCGCTCTCTATCGCTTCCGTGACGAACTGTCTGGCCGGCTGTTCGCCCCCTATCAGCTCCACGATTATTTTGATCTGCGGATCGTTTATTACCCGCCGCGCGTCATCCGTAACCAGGGCCTCCGGGAAAAGGGCGCTTTTGACCTTCGCCGGATCGGCATCCGCGACTGCCTTCAGAACAAGCCCTTTGCTCTTGCCATGATCTCTCAAGTACTCTGCCACACCAGTCCCGATGTTGCCCAAGCCCAACAAACCTACATTTATGCTCATTTTTCGCCTTTCTTCAGATATGGGATAACGCGACATGAAAGTACGCGCGGGAAATATGCATGCTCCTATTCTACCCCTATCCGCATTCCAAGACAATGGAGAAGTAGTGAGATATAATGGATGGCAAAAGCAGAAAGGAGACCCGTGATGGCAAAGAATACTTTATGGGTAAAGCTAATCGGAATAACAGTCCTGTTTTTCCTGCTCGGGGTCTTCCTCTCAGCGCCCGTGCTGGCGGCCCAGTTCAGGCACGGGGATGATGTCACCGTGGGTCAGGGGGAGGTCATAGACGATGACCTCTATGTGGCCGGCACTACCATAATCATTGACGGCACCATCAATGGCGACCTGGTGGCCGCGGGTGAGACCATAAGGGTTAACGGCCGCGTTACGGGGAGCATTTTTGCCGCAGGCCAGACCATAGTAGTGGCAGGCGAAGTGGGCGGCAGTCTTATAGCCGCCGGGCGCACGGTGACCGTCTCCGGATCGGTGGACCATTCGGCGCGCATAGCGGGTGAAACCTTGAGCATCAGCGGCAAGGTGGGCAGAGACATTCTCGCTGCCGGAAATTCCCTGCATACGGCCGGGGGGGCCGTCATTAACCGGGACCTGGTATTCAGCGGCACTGAATCGTTCCTGTCAGGAAGCGTCGGACGGATGGTGAAGGGAGCCGGCAGCAAGGTTACTCTGGCCGGCGATGTCAAGGGCGACGTTGATATCCGGGCAGAGGCGCTGCGCATTTCCCAGGGGAGCCGGACCGGCGGGAACCTGGTGTACACCAGCCAGAACGAGGCGGAAATAGACCGGGACGCAGTGGTGTCGGGGGCCATTACCCGCAAGACGCCGCAGGTCAAGGCGCAGCCGGATACGACGACCAGGACAATCAAAACGATCCTGGGCAAGGTTCTTGGTTTCGTGGTGGCGCTGCTGGCGGGCATAGTTCTTCTGTACCTGATGCCCGGCCTGCTTGAGCAGATATGCCGCGCCGTCCGGCAAAGGGTCTGGCCCAGCCTGGGCTGGGGTTTTCTGGCTCTGGCCGCGGCTCCCGCGGCTATCCTGTTTGTACTGGTGCTGTCCATCATTATCACTGTGCTTCACCTGCCGGTAGCGGTCATAGGAATACCCCTCTCTATCATCGCCGCGGCGTTGCTGGTGCTGGCTGTCTATCTAAGCCAGGTCTTCGTGGGGATTGCCATTGGCAAGGAATTGGTAGCCCGGAGGCGGGCGATGGACACAAAGGGCGCTGTGGTGCTTGCCCTTGCGGCAGGCCTGGCCGTCCTAACGCTTCTGAGGGCTGTGCCATACCTCGGAGCCTTTGTGAGCATCGCAACCGCGTTGTTTGGAGTGGGAGCCATTATAGCTTCAGCCAGGATGAGCAGGGGAGGCGCCTAGTTTCCTCCACCCGGGACCTGAAGTAGCCGTTGCCCAGGATATGAATGTTATAATGAGACGGGGTTCCTACGAGCCCATCACGTCAAGAGGCTAACTATGAACAAAAGGGCGAATCCGAAGCGGGAGATGACAGTGGTAAGAATAGTGATAGATGCGAAAACCATGCATGGAAAGCCGGTTATAAGGGGCACCAGGGTCCCTGTGGACGTAATTCTCGGAAGCTTGATTGGTGGAATGACGTACGAAGAAATAGAAAAAGAGTATGGGGTCGAGAAGAAAGACATCCTTGCTACCATAGAATACGCAGCCGGCTTTGTAAAAGGAGAAGAAATCAGGCCACTAAAAATGAAGATATGAAATTTCTGATAGATGCAGATTCGCCATACTCCTTGGTAAAGATTTTCGAGGACCATGGGCATGATGCTATTCACGTCAGGGATGTGCTGGGCTCAGCAAGTGATGGAGAAATACTCCTTTACGCTAACAGAAAACGCCGGGTCATAGTCACCAAGGATATGGGATTTGCATATGACTTTCTAAAAAAGAAAGGGCTTGGACTCATTCTCATCAGACTACCCTATCACTTCACCGCAGACAGAATCGGCAACGTGTTTAACAAATTCCTGAAAGAAGTTGACAACCGCGAACTTACCAGGTCCATAACTGTGCTTGAACTTGGAAGATATAGAATAAGAAAACTTTAATCATATCTGCGGCTCAAGATATTCCCTTCTTCCAGGGTTCATTTGACACCTTCCATAGCTTGATATAGCATAATGCCACTAAGTTCAAAAAGGGAGGATGGAACCTATGCAGTGTCAGAAATGTAACAGGTTAATGCCGGATGAACACAACTACTGTGGAAATTGCGGCGCTCCCCTTCAAGGCCCCAGGATTCTATTCAAGGATGTGGTGGCGAACGGCCTGATCAAGGCAGGAGACAAGATCAAATGCACCCACAAGAGCGAAGAAGTCCTTGCCACCATCCGCGCCGACGGGAAGCTGGAGATAGGCGGCAAGGTCTTCAATGACCCGCCAGAGGCCATGGAAGCCGCGCGCGGCGTCGCCTGCGATAGCTGGCATTGCTGGAAGTTCCATGTGGCCGCGGAAAACCGGGACAGGCCGATCATGAACCTCAAGGCGCAGCTGAGAGCGAAGAGAGCGGGGAAGTAGGGAGTAGACAGCAAACCATAGATAGCAGACGGTGGAAGGGAATATGTTACCCCGAAAACTAGCCAGAGATACGCTTGCCACCAAGAAGCGCTATGACCGCTGGGCCGGCGCCTACGATTTCCTTGAGCAGTTCTTTGAGAGGATGGCTTTCCGCCGCTGGAGGAGAGAACTCCTGGCCTACGCCACCGGTAACATATGTGAAATGGGAATTGGCACGGGCAGAAATCTGTCTTTTTATCCACCCAGCAGCAAAGTTGTGGGCTTCGACATAAGCCACAGCATGCTGCGCAGGTTGCGCAAGAAACATCTAACAAGTAGTGGCAGCGGGGGCAGCCGGCTGAAGCCCGCCGTAGAGCTGGCCATCATGGATGCCCAGCACATGGCTATGAAAGACAATTACTTCGATACCATGCTGGCTACCTTGATTTTCTGCACCATACCGGAGCCGGTGCTGGCCCTGAAAGAAGCCCGCAGGGTCTGCAAGCCCGGCGGGAAACTGATCCTAATGGAGCACGTACGCATAAATACTCCAATCGCGGGGCCAATCATGGACTTTCTCAATCCCGTCGCCCGCCTGGTCATAGGCGACAATATCAACCGCCGCACCGCGGACAATGTCGTAAAAGCAGGTTGGCGACTGAAGGAAGTCAAGAAACTGGGCAGTGGAATAGTGAACTTCATCGTAGCGGAGAAAGGGACTCAGCCCGATGCCCGGTAAAAAGGACTGGCGCGAGAAGACCCTGGCTTCTTCACTGAAGTCTTTCCCCGAGCGGGAAAAGTCGTTCAGCACGGTCTCCGGCATTCCCCTGGACGCGGTCTATTCCCCCGAAGACCTGCCGGATTTCGATTATGACACACAGCTCGGATATCCGGGGGAGATGCCCTTCACCCGGGGAGTTCAGCCCACGATGTACCGCGGGCGATTGTGGACCATGAGGCAGTATGCGGGATTCGCCTCGGCGGAGGAGTCCAACCGCCGCTACCGCTATCTGCTCTCCCAGGGGCAGACAGGTCTGAGCATAGCTTTCGACCTGCCCACCCAGCTGGGATATGACGCCGGCCACCCCCTTGCGTCAGGTGAAGTGGGCAAGGTGGGCGTGCCTGTTTATTCGCTGAAAGATATGGAGGTGCTTTTTCAGGATATACCCCTGGACAAAGTGAGCACGTCCATGACCATCAATGCTACCGCGCCTGTCCTCCTGGCCATGTACATCACGCTGGCAAAGAAGCAGGGTGTGAAACCGCAGGCGCTTGATGGCACTATTCAGAACGACATCCTCAAGGAGTACATGGCCCGCGGCAACTACATTTTTCCGCCGCGGCCTTCCATGAGGCTCACGACGGATATTTTCCAGTATTGCACCCGTGAGATGCCCCGCTGGAACACCATCAGCATCAGCGGATACCACATCAGGGAGGCCGGGGCCACCGCCGTCCAGGAGGTCGCCTTCACACTGGCTGACGGAATAGCCTACGTCCGGGCCGCCATTGATTCGGGACTCGATGTGGATGCCTTCGCGGGAAGGCTTTCTTTCTTTTTCGCCAGCCACAACAACCTCCTGGAAGAGGTGGCCAAGTTCCGGGCCGCGAGGCGCATATGGGCAAAGATAATGAAGGAGAGGTTCCGCGCCAGGGAGCCGCGCTCCTGCATGCTGCGCTTCCATACCCAGACCTGCGGAAGCACCCTGACCGCGCAGCAGCCGGATAATAATGTGGTGCGCACCGCCATCCAGGCGCTGGCAGCGGTTCTGGGAGGGACCCAGTCCCTGCACACAAACTCGAGGGATGAAGCATACGCGCCTCCCGGAGAGGAGGCCGTTACCATCGCTCTGAGGACCCAGCAGATACTCGCCCATGAGAGCGGTGTGGCCGATGTGGTGGACCCGCTGGGCGGTTCCTACCTTTTGGAATACCTGACGGACAAACTGGAGCAGGAAACCGACGCGTACATACAGAAGATAGACAAAATGGGCGGCGCTATCGCTGCAATAGAAAAGGGTTTCCCCCAGTGCGAAATCCAGGAAAGCGCCTACAAATATCAGAGGGAGATAGAGGAAGAGAAACGGCTGGTGGTGGGGGTGAACAAGTTCGTTTCGCCGTTCCCGAAGATTACCGGGCTGATCAGGGTCGACCCCCTGGAAGAGAAGAAACAGAAAGAGAGGCTCCAGTCCCTCAAGAAAGAGAGAAACAATTCCGAGGTCAAGGAGTCGCTGGAAAAGCTCAGGGTGGCGGCCGGCAGCACGGAGAACCTGATGCCTTACATCCTGCGGTGCGTGGAGTCTTATGCTACACTGGGGGAAATCTGCGACATCCTGAGGGGCGTCTTCGGAACACAGAAAGAGTTCCTGGTATTTTAGAGCCAGGCCCGGGGTACGGGACGACACGGGCACGGTTGCAGCAGGGACATGGCGTGCCCGTAATAAACCGTAGGGGCAAATCATGAATTGCCCCTACAATATGTTTCGAGAGGAGAAAATGATAAAAAGTTTGAATCACGTGGCCATTGCGGTAAAGAATGTGGATGAGACCGCCAGAATGTTTGAGAAGATACTGGGCGTTAAAGCGACCAAAGCGGAGGCCATGCCCGAGCACGGGGTGAGGGCCTGCACCATACCTCTGGGCAACGGGCACATAGAGCTGATGGAGCCGCTGGATGCTAACAGCGGCGTGGCCAAATTCATTGAGAAGACCGGCGGAGGACTGCACCACATCAGCCTGGCAGTCGCCGATATAGACCGGGCGCTGAAATCCGTGGAGGAAAAAGGCGGAGCGGTCATAGACAAGAAGGGCCGAAAGGGAATCGAAGGCAAAATCGGCTTCGTCCATCCCAAGACCCTCGGCGTACTCGTTGAATTGACCCAACCCGAGAAATAAGGCTTGGGATTTCGCATTTAATACAAACGCGTTAGTTCCAGGGCAATTCATGAATTGCTCCTACAGCTTCGTTGGCAACTGTGATGCAACATTATTTAATACTATTGTATTAGTACTTTGGATTTCAGGATTTACGTCTAAGTGTCAGGCAAAATAAGGGTCCTTATAGCCAAACCCGGTCTCGACGGTCACGACCGCGGGGCCAAAATCGTCGCCCGTGCCCTGAGAGACGCGGGGATGGAGGTCTTTTACTCCGGCCTGCACCAGACTCCGGAGATGATTGCCGAGTTGGCCGTCGAGAAAGGCGCTCACGTCGTCGGGCTGAGCGTCCTTTCGGGCGCTCACATGGAGCTTTTCCCGCAGATCGTCGAGAACCTGAAGAAGAGAGGCAGGGAAGACCTCCTGGTAATCGCCGGAGGCATCATCCCCGGCGAGGATATTCAGCCGATTCAGCAGCTCGGAATCAGGGCTGTTTTCGGGCCCGGCACAAAGACCGGCGACATAGCCAGATTCATTAAGGACGAACTGGCCAAAAGAAGGGATTAGAGCAGGGGCCCCGATGCATCGGGGCCCCTGTATATTGGGCATCCGCCTGAGGCGGATGCCTCTATAAAACTACCTGCCTTTGAATACCGGTTCCCTTTTCTCCATGAAGGACTTGACTCCTTCGCCGAAGTCCTCGGTTTTTTCCGCCACTTCCAGCGCAAAGGACTCCCGGTCCAGGTGGACTTCCAGTGTCTCGTTAACACTCTCGTAAGCCAGCTTCTTGGTCAAAGCGAGCGCTATCGCCGGTCCCCGTGCTATTTTCCCCGCGAGATCCAGGGTCACTTTCATCAAGTCCGCCAGCGGTACTACACGGCTGACCACGCCGAGCCTTTCGGCCTCTTTCGCATCTATAAGGTCGCCGGTGTACATAAGCTCCAGAGCCCTGGAAAGGCCGATGGCCTGGGGAAGGGTACTGGTTGTGCCGCAATCCGGTATGAGGCCCCGTTTTACCTGCGCCACGCCGAAGCGGGCCACGTCGGACGCTATCCTGATATCGCAGGCCAGCGCCAGCGAAAAACCGGCCCCGGCGGCAACGCCGTTTACGGCAGCGATGGTCGGTTTGCCGATTTTCCTCAAATCTCTGGCATAGAAGCCGGTGGGTTCCATGAAGGCTTTACCTTCTCTCTTGGAAAGGTTGCCGACACCCCCGCCGAGCAGCTGTCCCACATCCGCGCCGGAGCAGAAGCCCCTGCCCGCGCCAGTGACTACCACACACCTGACGTCCGGGTCGGAGCCGACTTCCGCGATCGCTCCCGGAAGCTCCTCATTGATCAGCCTCTTCCCAAGGGCGTTGAGCTTGTCCGGCCTGTTTAAAGTGATTACCGCTATTCCATTCTTTTTGTCGAGAATCAAGTCCTGATAAGCCATAGTTGTCTCCTCCTCTTAATACAGGTTTGCCCTGTTATATTAAAGATATGAAGTTGAGCTGTCAACAGGTTTCAAATCTGCCCCTATAACTCGACCCTGGCGTCGTCCCCTATGAAAAGCCTGATCGCCTTGAATCCTTCCTGAACCCTTTTAACTTCCGCCCCTTTTCCTATCAGGCTGTCTTCCAAGCAGTCAATGCCGCAAATAGTGCAGTTGTCCATTATTACCGAGTGCTCCACGGAAGAGTCCAGGATGCTGCTGCAGGCTCCTATGCTGGTGAAGGGGCCTATGAAGGAGTTCCTGACCTGGCAGTTTTCACCAACGGAAACAGGGCCCCTGATGACACTGTTTTCAACCTTTGCCCCCTCTCTTATCTCAACCCTTCCCATTAGGCGGCTCTTCTGGTCAACGACGCCTCTTATGTCTTTCACCAGAAAATCGTCCAGCACCACCCGGTTCGCTTCCAGAATGTCGTCTTTCTTCCCCGTATCGAGCCACCAGTCCTTGAGTATCTGATGAAGCACCTTCTTCTTGTTTTTGATAAGAACGTTGACGGCTTCCGTAATCTCATATTCCCCGCGCCGGGAGGGCTTCAGTTCAGATATGGCTTTGTGAATTTCCGGAGAGAAGAGATAGACTCCCACCATGGCCAGATTGGACTTGGGATCCTGGGGCTTTTCCACGAGACGGACAAGCGCGCCCCTGCTGTTGAATTCGGCCACGCCAAAGGCACGCGGATCGCTCACTTCCTTGAGCAGGATAAGCGCATCCGGTTTGGACCTGTTGAATTCCTGGACAAAAGGTTTGACTCCTCCCTTAATCAGGTTATCGCCGAGGAACATGAGAAATGGTGAACTACCCAGGAAATCCCTGGCAGTGGACACGGCGTGGGCCAGTCCCAGCGGATCGGGCTGCGGTATATACGTTATCCTGGCGTTCCATTTTGAGCCGTCCCCCACGCACTCCTTAATCCGCTCGCCGGTATCGGGATGGACAATCATGCCTATGTCTGAGATTCCGGCCTGTGTTATCTCGTCAACAACGTAGAAGAGTATCGGCTTGTTCGCCACGGGAAGGAGCTGCTTCGCCACGGTATTGGTAAGCGGCTTAAGCCTAGTCCCTTTTCCACCCGCCAGTATTAACGCTTTCATTCTAATACAAACGCATTAATTCCAGGGCAATTCATGAATTGCCCCTACAGCTTCGTTGGCAACTGATTTTTGATTTATCAACGGCTTCCACCACCAGCGATTATCTTTGTACCATTTTACCGTCTTGCGCAGCGCCGCCTCAAATTCGTACTTCTCGTTCCACCCGAGCTTCTTCAGCTTATCGCTATTCAGAGAGTACCTGCGATCGTGCGCGGGCCTGTCCTTAACAAAAGTTATCAGGTCCTCGGGCTTCCCCAGCTCTTTCAGGACGAAACGGGCTATCTCAATGTTCAGCTTCTCGTTGCCGCTGCCCACATTATATACTTCCCCGGGATTTCCTTTTCGCCACACTGAATCTATGGCGGAGCAGTTATCTTCGACATAGAGCCAGTCCCGGGCCTGCCTGCCGTCGCCATACAGGGGCAGAGGCTTATCATGCAGCGCGTTCAGAATCAGGACGGGTATAAGCTTTTCGGGATATTGATAAGGTCCGAAGTTATTGGAGCTCCTGGTAATCAGGACCGGGACTCCGAAGGTCTTGTGATAAGAGAGGGCCAGCAAGTCGGCTCCGGCCTTGCTGGAAGAATAAGGCGATGAAGGATTCAAGCAATCTTCCTCGGCGAAAGAACCCTTTATGATGCTGCCATAAACTTCATCGGTTGAAATCTGGATGAACTTTCCAACCCCCTTGCGCCTGCAAAGCTCCAGCAGGTTGTACGTGCCCAGCACATCTGTTTTCACGAAAGCGCCCGGGGTTTTTATGGAGCGGTCGACATGAGTTTCCGCGGCAAAGTTAAAAATGGCCTCGAAGGCAGGAAGCCCGTCCACAACCTTTTTCCGGCAGATATCTCCCTGAATGAACTCCAGCCGGCCCATGACATCACGCAGGTTTTCTTTTCTTCCCGCGTAAGTCAGCTTGTCCAGAACAGTGACTGCAATACCGGGGTATTTACCAAGAAGATACCTGACAAAATGGCTTCCTATAAAACCGGCGCCGCCGGTTATGAGGATTTTGCTCTGTTTTTTCACAACATCAACAGGATACCGGATTCGGTGGAGCTTCCAGAATTTTAAGCCAGCCTATCCGGCTTGTCAATGTAAATCTTGTTGACATCCGCGTATCTATGAATATAAAATAAGTCACACTGAACGCGCTTCATCAGGAGGAAGTTTGTGCCAAGTCAACTAGGTAAACGATACATATGCACGGTTTGCGGCTCGGAATTCATCGTAACCAAGGCCGGCAACGGCGCTCTCAAATGCTGTGGCAAGCCGATGGAACAGAAAAAGTAAGAAACAGGAGCATGATAGATTGGCGAATCAGCTTGGAAAAAGATACCGCTGCGAGATTTGCGGCACCGAAGTACTAACCACCAAAGCAGGAGCTGGGGCCGTCCAGTGTGACGACAAAGAGATGACCCCCCAAGAACCCAGGCCCATTCCTTCCTCTGACTAAATCAGAGATTATCAGACCACTTTCAGCCCGTTCTGGAGGGAAACGCCGATAGACTTCAAAATGCAAAGAATTCGGCAGCTTTCCTCCAGGACAGTTGTCCTGTGATAGGCCTCCTCAAGCAGTTGACCCGTGGCGTAAGTCCCGTGACCTCTAACTATCACGACGGGACTTTCACACAAAGCCCTTGAGATTTCATCAGGCAGACCCCGCGGGCTTTGGCCCGCGGACGCAGGGGCGATTATCGAGATTCTGCCCAGGTTTAGCTTACCTTCTCTATCCTGCGGTACTATCTCGTCCTCGCACAGGGAGAGAGCCACCGTGTACGGAGGGTGCGCATGCACCACCGCCAGCGCGCCAGTGTTCCTGTATATGCAGCGGTGAATGGTCAACTCCGCGCCCGCCAACGGCGTCCCGCGCTCGTTTCTCTCCACTCCCGTTTCCACCAGGTCTCGCTCGCCCAGGTTATTCAGCATAATATGCTTTCTCGTTATCAAAATCTTGTCGCTCATTCTTACGCTTAGATTCCCGCTCCTGGAAGCGACCAGGCCGCGGGCAAAAAGGTCACGCCCCATGATTTGAAATTGAGTCAGTAGCAAGTTTGCGTACTCCTTTTCCCTTTCCCCTTAGTTGCATGCATCGTCATCATCACTCCAAATACTCTTGTGGTTGGTTCTTCACCAGGTCTTTATTCCGGAAACTCACAGCTATATACTGAATGTCTCTCGCAAAACTTTAGAATATTGAGTTAAAAAAGTCAAATAAAGCTGGTTCCGTGTCATTCTGATCGAAACGAAGAATCCTCGGAATGACATCATTGGTCGCCCTCAAACGCATCAATCGAACTGCCGGGGCAGCCAGCCTTTGCTCCTCACCCACCAGTAAGCGACCAGTGTGGCAAGTATGGTAGATACGACGAGCATGATGACGTACCAGAGCATGTCCTCAGGGCCCAGATTAAAAATCGAACTGCTGAATATTGTAGCCAGTGTATTCGGCACCAGGACCGCGGTGCCTATGATGGTCAGGTACGTGATGATCATGGACATCCTGTTGTTTAGAATCTGCAGCTGATTGTTATAGATGGTCTGCATCACTTCAAGCCCGGACGCCAGTACCTCGGAGAGGTGCTCCGACAGGCCGAGCTGGGACTGAACATTCCTGTTCAAACCCTCCAGTCTCGCCAGCAGCCTTAAATCATCGGTTATCAGCTCCGCGTCTCCGTAGCGGAGCGCATCCAGCACCGCGCGTGTTGACCACATGGTATTCAAATAGGTAATCAGCGCGTGCTTCATCTGGTGTATCTGCGGCCCCAGTTGACCTCTTGGAGTTTTCGGGTTTGACAGCATCTCGCTTATGTTGTCGCCTTCTTCCTCGATGTAACGCAGATGCTCGAAGTTCTTTTCATTGTTCTGGTCAATAATTCTGATCAGGAGGATTGTCAACCTATCGGCCGTTGATATGTTCTGGGGTATTTTCTTCATGAAGGTCTCCGCGTACCTGCCCAGCCGCTCGAATCTGGTCAGATTCGTGGAATGAATCGTGAGGATGAAGTTCTTGCGGATCAGAATCAGGAGCGGGCTGGTAATGACATCCAGCTTTTCAACCTTTATCACCGGCAGCATTAGCCCCATTTCCACATCGAAGTCCTCGTATGACGCGTACTGGTCCTGCATAAGCGTGGCGGGCAGCAGTGGATTGAAGCCAAGCGAAGCGGACGCAGAGGCAGCCTCGTCTTTCAGATTATCCGTCCTGTAGTCCACCCAGGCAAGGGAAAAACCGCGCAGGCTGTCACGCAGTTCAGCAGGATTGACTACATCGATCTTCTGAGTCTGCCCGTTTTCAAAGACTCCCACACACAGGCAGGGCTTGTTGACAGTCGGAGCGAATCTTCCTCTGGGCGCCGGCTCGACCCTGGGCTCCGGCATAGCCCTCGACTCGGGCGTTGCCCCGCCGCCAGCGGATTTATTTGTCTGTGCATCCATCAGATCATACCTTCTCTATCCGGTTTTGACTTTTAACTTATCCTAATATACGCCTGAAAAGCCTGGCTGACAAGAAAACGACCACAACAGTGGCAAACATTATTACGGGCACGTCAAGGAGAAGACGCCGGTACTCCTGAGTTACCAGCAGGACCCTGAGCGATTCCACCATGTAGCTGAGGGGATTCACACGGGCCAGGACCTGCAGCCACCCTGGCATGGCCTCGATAGGATAGATAGCGTTGCTGGCAAAGAAAAAGGGCATGGTAAGGGCCTGGCCTATTCCCATCACCCTCTCCCTGCTATGAAGCAGGACCGCGAGGCAGGTGGACATGCTGGAAAAGAATATGCCGGTCAATACGATTATTACCAGAGTCCCCAGTATGCTCAGGGGACTTAAGTGGAGGTTTATGCCCAGGATTAAGACAAGTACAAAGACTATAAGAGCCTGAAATATGGATCTGAACCCCGCTGCCAGGCTTCGGCCCAGAACGATGGCTGAGTGGGGAGAAGGGGTGGAGAGCAGCTTGTTCAAAAGGCCCAGGTCTCTTTCCCAGACCAGGTTGATGCCGTAAAAGATAGCTATGAACATCACTGACTGCGCCAGGATGCCCGGGGCCAGAAACTGGCGGTAGTCGTATCCCTGGACGAGGCCGCCTCTGAGCCTGCCCAGGACTTCGCCGAAGATTACAAGCCATAAGGCGGGCTGTATGCTTCTTATGAGCACGGGCAGAGGATCGTGGCGGAGCTTCCTCAATTCGAACTCCGCCATTGTCCACATGGTGGACAAATAATGGCCCGTATTCAACTGGACCTTCTCCAGAAAGCTCTGCGTTCGCGCCGCACCGATCTCAGCGCATCGCCGTTCTCTATCCTGACGCCGGCATATTTAAGAAAAACATCATCCAGCGAAGGCTTGCTCAGAGAAACCGACTCCACTGCTATTCCCTTCCCTCTCAAGAAATCCAGGACGTGAGGTATCTCCCTTTCCCCCTCCCGCACGATGAGGTGGCAGATATGATCGGAGTCTTTTGTTTCCAGCACCTGTCCCAGCTCTCGCAGGTAGGCCGGGCAGTCGGGAGACAGGGACTCGATGGAAAGGATGTTCCCGCCCAGGTTTGACTTCAAATCCTCCGGGGCGCCTTCGATAACGATCTTCCCGCGGTTCATGATGGCGACTTTATCACACAGGATATCCGCTTCATTCATATCGTGCGTGGTCAGGAAAATAGTCGTGCCGGACTCTTTCCTCAACCTCAGGACCAGCTCCCACACCATTCTCCGGGCCCCTGGGTCAAGTCCTATGCTGGGCTCATCCAGGAACAGTATCCTGGGCTGGTTTATCAGGGACTGGCCGATCTCCAGCCTGCGCAGCATGCCCCCTGAGTAATGGCCCGCCATGTCCTGAGCCCGGTCGGTCAGTTCCATGTACTCGAGGACTTCCCTTATACGCTCCCTTATCTCTTTAGCGGGGATGTGGTACAGCCTGGCATAGAAGAGCAGGTTCTCGTAGCCTGTGAGGTCGCCGTCAACGGACAGGCCCTGCGGGATATAGCCCGAGATTTCCCTGACCCGTTCCGGATGCCTGAGAGCGTCAATGCCTTTGACGCTGATCTGCCCTTCGTTGGGTTTGATGAGCGTGAGGATAGTTCGCAGCGTGGTGGTTTTGCCGGCACCGTTGGGTCCGAGGAGGCCGAAAATCTGTCCGTCCTCGATGGCGAAGGATATGTTATCTACCGCCTTCACGCGGGGGTAATACTTGGAAAGTCCCTTTACTTCAAGCGCCAGGTCCACAACAGTTTCCAGGTCATCATTATCTTAATCCTTACTTCATCGCTGATTTTAGCACCCCGCCCGGCAAAAAGCACCCTGAGCTCTTGCAAACCTTTGTCGCAATTGTTAGCATTTGGAAAAGTTATGTGGCTGTCACCCGAGGTAGTTGCCGAGCTTTTGCGGCTGGCAGAGGAGGAAGAAACATGTTGAAGAAAGAACAAATGGTCGGAACCAGATTGCCAAAATCAGTTATATCCGACCTGGAGAAAATCGAGCAGATAGAGCAGCTGGACAGGTCAACGGTCCTGCGAAAACTCCTGCACAAAGCTCTCAAAGAATGGAAGCTGGGGCACTATGCCGGGGAATACGGAGGGGGCAGGGTGACACTGGCGAGAGCTGCGGAAGAGGCGGGGGTATCTGTCTGGGAGATGATGGACTATGTGAGGCAGAACAAGATTCCGGCACAGTACAGCCTTGAAGACCTGGAACATGACCTGAAACTGATTCACAAGAAGATACGCAAAGAGCGCGTTCAGAAATGATTATCTTCGAGAACGGGCAAATATGAGCATCCTCAATCCTGCAATCGTCAAATCTTGTGATCATGCACAGATGAGGTATCTCGTCTTTCCCTCTCCCTGGGGCTGGATGGGGGTCTCTGGCGCAAGCATAGGGCTCACCCATCTCGTCCTACCCCACTCCTCTGCCGGAGAAGCAGAACAAGCTTTGTTTACTGTAGGGGCACGGCGCGCCGTGCCCGGAAAAGAGGACTCTCAGAACCCTGTCTTCCAGGACCTTGCCCGCAGGCTCAAACTCTATTTCGAAGGCCATGAAGTATCCTTTCCAGATAAGGTGGACCTTGCTGCTGCCACGCCTTTCCAGAGGGAAGTCTGGCTCGCCCTCCGGGACATACCTTACGGAAAGACGGTGAGCTACGGCGAACTGGCATTCAAGTCAGGCAGGCCCAGCGCCGCCAGAGCCATCGGACAGGCCCTACACAGAAATCCCCTCCCTATCATCCTCCCCTGCCACAGGGTCGTAGGCAGCAGTGGCAAACTGACAGGCTATGCCGGCGGGGTGGACCTCAAAAGGCGTCTTCTGGAACTGGAAGCAAGAAGAATCACGTAAACCCGCGAATGGGCACAGCGGCAAGATAGCTCAGCTATGGAAGAATAAAGACCAGCAGCTGTGAACATGGCAATGAAAACGTTCTTTCATATTCCCACCTGATTTCCCCGGTAGATGTGACCTAACCAGTTTGTCCGAAAAGGGGGGTGACACATCTCCCGCAAAAAATTGTTTCTGAGAAACGAATCGTATCTGAGGGGGCACTTTTGAACGGATTCGTTTTTGTTCAATTTTGTCTTAATTCCCCTATGGAGATCATTCGTTTTTGTTTTCACTGCCCTTTGAAGATGATCGTTTTGCGCTGACGAACCTTCGACCTTACGAGGAGAGGGGGCCAGATTTTCTCAAGGCGGACTCCGCCGCCTTCGACTCAGATGGGATAACCCTAATCCCAGGGATAAGGCTGCCCGGCGAAACACGTCGCCGAACGCCTGCTGCAAGCGTTTAGCATGCTGAGGATTCAACCGAAACTAAACGCGAAGAACCCTCGCCGGGATGGCTGAACCATGGAGCACAAGGTCCAGATTATCGGGGTCGCGCTGAAGATCCCGGCTGGTCTTCAGTCGAAGGATGGCAGTCTCAGCATCAAGCCTCTCCAATAAGTCAGCCTGCTGAAGCGCCGGGACATCCTCCCGGGACAGGACCCAGCTACAAAAGCCATGCTTCCGGGCATCGCGATTGCCCGGCTGGCCCCTCGTCCTCGTTTCATTAACAAGGTCCTTTCAATAAACCAGCAGACGGCAGACGGCAGGGACGCCTGCCGCAGGAGGCGACATCAAGACCCCGATTCATACCGATACCTTAGCACGCCCGTTCTATTCTGTCAACAGCAAAATGGCAGGACCAAAAGAGATGTACCGGCCTTACGACGTGGATGATGAGATGAAAGGCCCGAATCCGCCAGAGCCGTGGGGCAGGCCCTGAAAATAAACCCCTCCCCATCATCCTCCCCTGCCACCGCGTCGTAGACCGCAATTGCAAACTGGCGGGCTCCGCGGGAGAGTTGGACCCCATAAGACGTCGTCCGGAACTGGAAGCAAGAAACATCAGGTAGCTTCGGAAAGAGGGCACACCATGAGCTTCACATGATATCCGACTGCGACACAAAATGGTGGAAAGTTCAATACTCTACACAAAAAGACGAGTGCAACTTAGTACATATCTAATAAGCTACCTAAAAGGCTGGGAACTGAGTCAGAAACTGTTAGATTTTCTACTTTTAACAGAGGGTAATCCAGGGCAACTCCTGATCCGGATATATCTTCGCGATGTGCTCTGGGTGCTACTCTAAACTATGAGTAGTAATAATTTTAGCGAGCTTTTCGTCCAGGTTTTCTATGGTATGCTGCAGTTTTTCGATCCTGGAGCTGAATTCTTCAAGCTTTTTGCCTAATTCCAGATATCCTAAATTACGTGGTGCGAATCTAGCAGCCAGCAGCAAATCATCAGTCTCTATCTGGGATAGTTGAAGTGCCTTAGCAATGGCTAGAACCATTGTCCGGTCCGGGTAGCGCGTACCTCGTTCAAACTTACTTATTAACGAAGCTTCAATAGCAGCATGGGTGGCAATCTCGGCCTGAGTCAATCCGCGAGATTTCCTATACAACAGCAACAGTCTGGCAAATTCCGAAAGCATTAGACATCAACCTAGGTGAAAATTGTAAAACAATAGACCAGTACCAGACAAATTGTCAAGTGAAAACGGATGTGTATCAGCTAGGTAGATTGGACAATTTGTCCAGAAATAATTTGAGATAAAGTTATCATTAATGCGAAAATAGGGGAGCTAAGATCTCTGTGCATAACCGAAATAAAATTGTACTCCTCGATTACCGTTCGTAGGCTATTGCTATTGGAGAAGGAAAAAGCAAGGTGATGAAACAAACGACATTATCTAATTTAGCCAGATTTAAGGAAGCTGTTCAGGCAAGACCTGCGGAGCTTGCCAAGGCCAGGAAGAGTGGCGCTAAGGTGGTGGGATACTTCTGTTCTTATGTCCCGGAGGAGATAATACATTCGCTCGGTCTAATACCCGTCCGGTTGTGCCGCGGAGGAGATGAACGACTGGTAGAACTGGGTGCCAGGTATGCTTCAACTAAGAGCTGCGTCTTCATAAGGGAATCCGTAGGCTTATTCGCTGATGGGAAGGATCCGTGGGTAAACAACACAGATGTAGTAGCGGTGGCCACAACCTGTAGACAGATTTACCGTCTTGCCGAGCTAATAAAGTATTTTTTCAAGATGCCCACCGTAGTACTGACTGTGCCACATAATTTCTATCTGCCTGAGGGCAAGGACTACTTCCAGAGAGAACTGGTAAATTTCACTAGCGAGTTAGAAGCAATGGCAGGCAAGAAACTTGATAAGGACGCACTCGCGGAGTCCGTGAAGCTTTACGAGTCAATAAGGCGAGCACTCCGGGAAATTTATGAATTCCAGGCGCGAGACTCAGCCCCGCTAAGCTGGAAAGACGTCTTTTATGTCATCCATGCTGGATTTTACCTGGACCGCCAGCATTATCTGTCTCTTCTGATTGGTCTTCTGGAAGAGTTGAAGGAATCAAGCCGGACCAACGTCAGCATATCTCGGGATAAAAGGCCTAGAGTGCTTCTCTCTGGAAGTATACTCGCTCCGGGAGATAGTATGTTGATAGATATGATCGAGGAGATGGGAGGCAGAATAGTAGCTGATGATCTTTGTACCGGGCTTAGGCCCCTATCGCAGATTGAGTTGAAGGACTACTCCTTGGCCGGCATAGCCGCAGCTTACAGAGAGCGCGTGCCCTGTGCTTCAATACCTTATCTGCTGTCTCCTAAGACAGATCGCCGCCTGGCGAATCTTGCCCATCTTGTCGAAGCCTATAATGCGGAAGGCGTCGTTTATCACTCCCTTCGATTCTGTGACCCCTTCTCTTTCAAAGCCGGGGAGACAAAGAATTTCTTGCAGGATAAAGTAGCTTTCCTGGAGATTCATACCGAATATGCCCCATCAGCCATTGGGCCTCTCAGGACGCGAATCGAGGCCTTTATCGAGTTGATAGGCAATTTGAGAAGTGGCAAAGAATGACGGCGCCATGTTTGGGAAGTGGGAAAATATTAGCAGTTCTTAGGGAGGTCTAACGTGTTGTCCAGCATAAAGATGTCTTTTAAAGATGGTATGTTGAATTATCCGGAGGAGCTGAAAGAGGCTTTCCTGGAGAGCGGTGGGCTGAAGCTTATGGATGGTACCTATGTTTCTGCCGAAGAAATCTGGGACTTCATGACCAAAGAAGCCCCGAGGAGGTTTCCTTTCCTGTATACCGTCGTTCCTCATGCTGTATTTTTCTATCGAATCTATCACTATGTGGAGTTCCTGTGGCCCATTAAATACCGCTATCTGCTCTTATCTCTTCACGACAGGATTGTAAAGGCAAGAGCAAAAGGGACGCCCCTGGTTTTTGCACAAGGAGGGCAGACCCTGGAGCCTTATTATGTTGCCAAAGCCATTGCCATAAGGCCTTTCCTGGTTCAGTTGTTTGCAAATTGCAGTGTGGATGGTTTGAGCTTTAAAGATCTGAGCTTAAGAGAGTTACGGAACATAGAAGAGGGTAAGAGGGAATTGTCTCCGGATGTCTGCAATATCATAGGGGCACATAACCTGATAAAAAGGGGGGCTACGCCGGTTGATTTGGTTGCTCCCTACGCCCTAGTTCGCTGCTCTGATATGTGCTATGTCGTCGAGTCTCATCGCTCCAGTGCGAGAAATACCCCCATTTTTCTGGTGGATTTCCCAACAAATGCAAGGCCTGACCAGGAATGGCCGGTGGAATATGTTGCCAAGAGCATACGTGGCCTTGTGAAGAAGGTTGTCGAAGTGGGAGGGAAAGCGCCTTCAGACGAAGATTGGAAAGCTACCATAAGATTATTTAATAGAGGAAGACAGGCCGCCAGAAATTTCGTGTGGACCTGGTGGGGGGCCAGAAGGATACCTACCTATGGGGATGACCTGTTAGGAATAACCAGAATGGCCAACGACATGACAGCTGACCCGGTGGCCGTCGTGCAAATCCTGGAAGAAGCCAACAAAGAACTTAAAGAGAGGGTTGATAAAAACATAAAAGGCATAGAGATAGCGGAAAAGCCAGTCAGGTTATTCGCCTGTGGAACCTGTTTTTATCCACCAACCGAGCGCATCGAAAAGGCCGGAGGAGCGATAGTGGGATACGATGATTGGTGGGGCAGGATACTGGTAGATGTGGAGGAAGAGGGAGACCCCTATGTGAACCTGGCCAAGGCTTCACTGCGGTTCAGCTATGAGCAGTCTACAGAGGAGAGAGCTCATTGGACAGCGGGGCAGGCCAAAAAATGCGGAGCTCGGGGAATGATAAACCAATATAATTGGGGCTGCAGTTTGCAAGCTGCGTCAGCCAGAATGGTAAACGAGATTGTAAAAAAGGAAATAGGTATTCCCAGCCTGGATTTGGAAATGGAATCTCTGGGACGTCCTGAATTATTGGAGCAATACATAAACCGGGTTGAGTCTTTCATAGAAATGCTGAGCTAAAGAAAAGAAGTTCTTAGTCGAGGAGGTCTTGCCAATGTCTAATATTGAAGGGTTATTCTTTGCCGGTGTGGATATCGGTTCTGTTACCGCAAAGACCGTCATCCTGAAGGATAGGGTCGTAGTCTGCAGCGCTATTATACCTACTGCAGTAAGTTCTGAAAAGAGTGGACTTACAGCAATTGAAAAGGCCTTACAGTCAGCGGGGCTCTCTCGCTCCGACGTGAGCTACATAGTAGCCACGGGATATGGTAGGATAGCTGCTCCCTATGCCCATAAAACTATCACAGAAATAACCTGTCATGCCAAAGGAGCTAATTTTCTTAATCCAAATACCAGAAGCATAATTGACATGGGAGGACAGGACTGCAAGGCAATGCGAGTAAACGAAGAGGGTCACGTCATAGATTTTGTGTTAAATGATAAGTGCGCTGCTGGCACAGGAAGATTCCTGGAGGTCGTTAGTAAAGTTTTCGAATTGACTCTCGATGAACTCGGGCCTTTGTCTATTACATCTGATGGAAGGGTTCCGATAAGCAGCACCTGTACAGTTTTTGCAGAGTCCGAATTAGTTTCGTTGATGGCCAGAGGCGAAAAGACTGAGAATATTCTAAGCGGTGTGCATTACGCCATTGCCCACAGGATTGCTGGCATGTTTACTCGCACTGGGGTTGAGGACGAATTGTTTTTTTCTGGGGGCGTAGCTAAGAATATCGGTATGGCCAAGGCTCTGGAGGAGACTGTGGAGAAGAAAATATTTGTCCCGAAGCAAGACCCTCAACTCGTAGGAGCCCTTGGAGCCGCCCTCTTGGCGAGAGAGAAATATCTGGCTAGTAATGGTTAGGAGCCTTCTGATAGGCCTTATATGAATTTAGATGTCTCTGAGAACATAGTTCTTGCCCGGGATTGAGATTGTTCATCATATGCCAATATGTAATGTTGACATCTCAGGGGCAAATGTAGTATCGTGCACAAAATCCAGCGTAGATTGTCCCCCACTTAATCTGAGCAAATATTATTCCTTAACCTGCGACTCCAAACCCAAGAGTCAGAGGAGGTAAGAAAGATGTAGGTATTGCGCTTGTGGCATTCCCTTTTGCTCAACCGGCTTTACCAGTTATGAGTCAAGACCCTTCTGAATAAACCAGCCTTATCTGGCAGCAAATGACAAAATCATGGCTCTGAAGGAGATCCGCAAAAAATGAGAACTAAACTTTTATTGCTAACTCTTACTGTTTTTGTTTCAAGCCTTTTTGCCTGTGGACCGAAGGCCATATCAACCTTGGACAAGGCAACAGCTGAACAGCCAAAAGTACAACCTGCAGAAGACATTGGTGAGCAGCAATGGAATTCAATACTTCGCCAAGCCAGAAAAGAGGGAAAGGTTGTAGTGTATAGCACGACGGGGGGAGATGCCCGCGTAGCCCTTATGCGTGATTTTAAGGCGAAATTTGGTTTGGACCTGGAGTGGGTATCCGCGAGAGCTGGGGAGATCCAGACCAGGGTCATATCTGAAGCAAAAAATGATCTAAACCTGGTTGATATCGTTCAAGCAGGTACCACAACCTATTACTCTTTAAAACCCTATGATTATCCTTCACCTGCTGACAAAATGCTCCTGCTTCCTGAAGTAACAGATGTTAAACAGTGGTACAAGGGCAAACTTCCATGGGGAAATGAGGCTCATGAGTTAATCTCTCCGTTAACATGGATACAACCTATTGTTGCCATTAACACAGATCTTGTTAAAGATAGCGAGATGACCAGTCTTAACAATGTCCTTGACCCTAAGTGGAGGGGCAAAATATCCATAAACGATCCAACCACTTTAGGTGTAGGGTCAAGTACGATGGGAATGGTCGCGCAACATATTATGAGTTGGGATTATATTAAGGCTTTGGCAAAACAAGAACCGGTGATATTAAGAGAAACCCGGGTACAGGCGGAATGGCTGGCGATGGGCAAGAATTCTATAGCGCTTGCTGCCCGATCAGACAACATAAAGGAATTTCAGGATGCCCGTGCCCCGGTAAAGTACATAATGACAAAAGAAGGTAGCTATATCAGCCATGGTGGTTCTCCCTTTTTCGTTATGAAGAAAGCTGCTCATCCGAATGCTTCGATAGTTTTTGTCAACTGGTTCTTAACCAAAGAACCTCAAACAAATTACGGCAGATTTCGTACATTTGAGAGCAAGCGACTGGATGTTCCAAATGACCATTTGCCCGCCGTAACTCTGCGAGACCCCAAAGTTGAATATCCCACAAATGAGAGTGAGGAATTCCTGGTGAAGGTGGAGCCTGAAGCGATCAAGAAATTCAGGGAAATATTGCTTCAGTAAATGAAGCTGTCGATTGCATCACCATTTTGATATTCATAATCTGAATCATTGGAGAAGTAAGCAGCCATTTCCATGCATATCTTAGAAATATTGTCCAGGAACGGTCATGTTAAAGGGAGAGAGTAAGCCGAAGAGAGCAAAGAAAGAAGAGGTCGTTCAGACCTACTGTTTTCAATGTAACTTTGGCCCCGACCCTATCATCGCACGGCGCGTAAAAGGGGCTGTTGTCAGCATTGAGGGAAATGCCCGCTTCAAGGCAAATCATCCTTCTCAGGGAGCTATATGCCCAAGAGCCTTCGGTCTTAAGCAGAAGCTGTACAATCCCCACAGGGTGAAGGCGCCCATGAAGAGAACAAATCCACAGAAAGGGCGGGGCATTGATCCAAAGTGGATTGAAATGAGTTGGGAGGAAGCCCTTGATACTGTAGCTAAGAAGCTGGAAGAGATAAAGCTAAAAGGACCTGTCGATGAAAAGGGGCTGCCCAAGGTTGCTGTAACCCAGGGTTCCGGTGGAGTGCCTGCGGTCCTCGGTGGAACGTGGGAGGCCTTCTGGAAAGCCTGGGGTCCGGTGGATAGGAGTCTGGGTTGTGGCGCCGGCACAAAATGCTACCACAGCGAACATCTGTACGGAGAGTTCTGGCATAAGGCCTGGCTATGTACACCTGACCATTTGCTAACCAAGTACCTGATCAGTTTTGGACATAACTTCAATGCCAGCCAGGGTGTGGCCGGTTCGCGGAAACTTGCTGACGCCCGGACACGAGGGATGAAGTGGGTTCAAGTAGAGCCTCACCTGTCTGTAACTGGAGCCACAGCTAACGAATGGATACCTATCAGGCCGATGACCGACGGTGCTCTCCTTCTTGCCATTATTCACGTCATTCTTCGTGAATACAATTGGCAGCAAGTTTGTGATGTCGAATTTCTGAAGCAGCGAACGAACTCCTGTTATCTGGTGGGAGATAGCGGCTACTATTTAAGACATACCGTGAATAAGAAGCCGCTTATATGGGACGCGTCTGTGCAGCAGGCCAAGGCATTTGATGACCCTACAATAAAGGATTTTGCCCTTGATGGGGTATATTCCATTGGGGGGCTAGAATTAGGCGCTGAGGGGAAGTCAAAACAACATGAATCGGTCCGCGTCAGGCCTGCGTTCCAATTATTGATTGAGCACGTTGATAAATATACTCCATGCTGGGCCGCTGATATAACGGGCGTATCGGAAGCTAAGATTAGAAGTATCGCCAAAGATTGGATCGAAAACGCCAATATCGGGGCTACCATACAGATCGATGGCCTGGAACTGCCTTACAGGCCTGTTGCCATTGCTCTTGGTAAGACAGTGAATAACGGCTGGGCCAGTTCATTATGCGTTTGGGCTGTCCACGTCCTGGCAGTATTGGTTGGAGCCTTGGAAGTACCCGGAAGTCACCTGGCACAAAAGGATGCATACGGTGGACCTATAAAGCCGGGGGAAGACGGGTTTCCTGCGGTTGATATCCATCCAACTAATGCCTCGGAGTGGCAATGGCCGCCAAATACCAGAGACGCAGTCTCAACTTTGTGTCCGATATCTGATTCTTTTGGGCCTTCTCATCTCAGCTATAAGTTTCTTTCGCATCCTCCGGAGAACTGGCCTCGTCCCTCATTCCCGGACATATGGTTTATTTACCATGCTAATCCAATGGTATCCCAATCTGACCCAAAATTAGTGGAGCAAGTCATTGAGAGGATTCCATTTCTTGTTTGCTTTGCTTATGTCATGGATGAAACAAATCAATTTGCGGACATTCTCCTACCGGAAAATACGGACCTGGAAAGCCTTGGGATCACATTGGTTGGAAGCAACAAGACTACCGCCGGTATTTACGGCGAATATATGGGATGGCACCTGAGACAGCCGGTGGTCAAACCGACCTTTAATACAATGGACATTACAGACATTTTCAGTGGCCTGGCCGAAAAGCTGGGAATTCTTCCTGAGTACAACTCCGCAATTAATTCCGGCAAGGGCTCGGGAATAGTATTAGATGGAACAAATTATGAACTGGAAGCCCGGAAAAAATACTCCGTTGAAGAAATTGTGGATAAACAGTGCCGGGCCGTTACTAAAGGCAAACATGGACTCAAGTGGTTTCGACAAAATGGCGCCGTGTTCAAACCATATCCACGGCTAAAAGGATGGTATCATCACATTCAAATGGTAGAGGGTGGACTGAGATGGGAGTTACCTTATGGTGAGCGACTTAAAAGAATCGGGGAAGAACTTAAAACCAGATTACACTCCGTAGGTATTCATTGGTGGGACCTTCAAACAGAAAGTTTTAGATCAATGCCCGACTGGATAGATTTTACTGCTATTTATAATGAAGCTGATTCGCGCTGCAGTAAGGAAACTCAGGAGTACCCCTTCTGGCTGATATGTTACCGGACCATGCTTTTTTCATGGGCAGCTAACGCTGATAGCCCTTGGATGTTAGAGGCGGGAGAGAAAGTTCCGGGCATCGGAAAGATTGCAATGAACTATCAAAGGGCAAAAGACTTAGACATCGCTGAGAACGACGAAGTTTGGGTCGAGTCAACCCAAGGAAAAATCAAGTGCAAAGTCCATCTCCAAAAGGGAATTCATCCCGATGTACTCGCAGTTGCTGGACAGTTCGGCCATTATGTCATGGCTAATATTAAGGATAAACAATGGCCAAGTATGAATTCCCTTTTATCCATTAGTGAAGAATTAACCGATGAAACTGGAGGTGAAGCAGACCGAGTAAAAGTAAGCCTATGTAAAGCTATGGGTTAGGTCATGACGAAATGTTCAAAACCCCCGACAACTCCTGAAATATTGATGAAGAACGTCTCGGTTCTTTCGCTGGTCGGCCTTTCTGATCAGTCCTTATTGTAAGTAACCCCCTCCTCCCCCACCAGAACCACCAGCTTTTCCCGCAGTGCCGCGTCGTAGCCGACGCCGCGGGGCATTTCGAAGCTCTCTTTTTCCCCACCGTTGCAGAGGCTGATGACGGCCTTGTCCTTGCCAGGGAAACCTTCCAGGATTCCCGCGATGTCTTTCAAAAGGTCCAGATCATCTTGCTCGTTTATACTCCGGTCGAATCTTATGGTTATACGGCCAGGTCTTAGTTCAGATGCAGAGCCCTCATCTCCAGCCGGGCCCTGCGGCCGGTGAGAGTCCGTTCCCTTGTGCGACGTTCCATTCCGGACGCGGCGGACTTTTTCCTCCGGGGCGCCATAAACAACACCGGCATTTGAATCGGCCGCATCCCGCTCAACGCTCCCCTCAGACACCGATTCTTTCCCTTGAGTATCGCCGCCCTGGTAAAGCAAGACTGCTTCCGCGACCAGGTTGGGGCTATCGTCCCTTATTTTGACCTTTCCGGTGACATCAAGAATATTCCCCTCCAGCCACAATTCGCGGCTTTTCTGATAAACCTCAGGCCACACGGTCACATCCAGGCTTCCCGCCATATCTTCCAGTGTAACCATGGCAAAAGGCTTACCTTCCCTCGTGTAGGACTGTCGCACAGAGGCCACGATGCCCCTTATGATTATCCTCTTCTTGTCCATTTCGGCATCCACTTCGCTCAAGAGGCAGGAGACGTCCGAGGAGCCCTGCGATATGGCCCGCGCGAAGGGATGCTCGGAGAGATACACCCCGATAAGCTCTTTTTCCCAGAGCAGTTTGTCTTTGAGAGGCGTCTCTATCTGACCCAGCTCCAGCGACGGCAAGGGGACCGACTGGCTTTGCCCGAAGAGGTCGAACATGTTCATCTGCCCGCTTTCTTTTAGCCGCTGCTGGCTTGCGGAGAGGGAGAGGATTTTTTCGACTCCCTGCAAAAGGCTGGCGCGGCTGCCGAAAGAGTCGAGCGCCCCAACCTTGATCAGGCTTTCCAGCGCTCTCCTGTTCATTCCCCGCAGGTCGGCCCTCCGGCAGAGGTCTTCTATAGAGGTGAACTTGCCGCCCGCTTTTCTGGCCTCCACAAGCGCATCTATGGCTCCGGAGCCAACATTCTTGGCAGCGGTAAGGCCAAAGCGGATTCCCTTCCGGCCCTGCTGGTCCGTCTCTATGGAGAAGTTGGACTCGCTGGCGTTTATGTCGGGCGGAAGAGTCGGTATGCCCAGACGGCGGCACTCGGAAACCGCCAGGCTCACCTTTTCCTGCTCTCCGACATGATTCATGAAAAAGGCGGTCATGTACTCCACCGAATAGTTGGACTTCAGGTAGGCGGTCTGGTAGGCGATATAGGCATAGCTGACGCTGTGCGCCTTGTTGAAGGCATAGCCGGCAAAGGGCTCTATCAGCTCGAATATCTTTACTGCCAAATCCTCCGTGTAGCCCTGCTTGATTGCCCCCGCGATGAAATTCTGCCGCTCCTTCTGCATCACCTCCGGCTTCTTCTTGCCCATAGCCTTCCGGAATATGTCCGCTTTGCCGAAGCTGTATCCGGCTATGGCCCTGACAATGTGAAGCACCTGGTCCTGGTAGACGATGACGCCGTAGGTCTCCTTAAGAATAGGCTCCAGGGCGGGATGCATGTAGCGGATCGCTTCCTCGCCGTTCTTGGCCTTGATGAAAGTTGGAATGTGCTCCATGGGGCCGGGCCTATATAAAGCAACCATGGCCGCTATGTCGGTGAAGTTGGCCGGCTTAAGCTCTCTCAGGTAGCGGCGCATACCGGAACTTTCAAGCTGGAATATCCCGCTGGTCTCTCCGGAGGAAAGCAAACGATAGGTCTTCTCGTCTTCCAGCGGAAGATGATTCAGGTCTATCTCGACGCCTCTTGTCTGCCGGATAAGCTCCCTGGCCTTGTTCAGGATCGTGAGGTTGGCCAGACCCAGGAAGTCCATCTTCAGCAGGCCTATGCGGGCTATGTTCTCCATGGAATACTGCGTCATCGTGGAAGAAGGCCCGGCGCCTTTGGTGGCCCTTTGAAGCGGTACCAGGTCTGTCAGAGGCTCCCGCGAAATCACGATGCCCGCGGCGTGGGTGCTGGCATGGCGCGCTAGGCCCTCAAGCTTCCTGGCCGAGTCTATGAGCTGCCTCACCTGCGGGTCCTGATTGTAAAAGTCCAGGAGTTGCGGCTCGGCCTTCATGGCGGCATCGAGGGTTATGTCCACCATAGGATGCACCAGTCGCGCCACCCTGTCCACGTCGCTGTAGCTCATTCCCAGGGCCCTGCCCGTGTCGCGCAGCGCCGCCCTGGCGCCAAGGGTACCGAAGGTGATTATCTGCGCCACATAGTCGCCGCCGTACTTTTCATTTACATAGGAGATAAGCTCATCGCGGCGGTCATCCTGGAAATCGAGGTCTATATCGGGCATTTCCTTGCGTTCGATGTTCAGGAACCGCTCGAACACGAGGTCGTAGCGGAGGGGGTCTATTTCGGTTATACCCATGCAGTAAAGAGCGATGCTGGCCGCGGCGCTTCCCCTTACGCCGTAGAGTATCCCCCTCTGCCTGGTAGCGGAGATGATGTCCCAGACGACCAGGAAGTAATCCGCGAACCGGGTTTTCTCAATGACTTCCAGCTCGTACTCCAGCCTCTTTCTGGCCACCTCCGAGGCGTTGGGGCCGTACTTCTCCGCGAAGCCTTTGTGACAGAGCTCGGAGAGAAATGCCTGGGCCGTCTGGCCTTCCGGAAGCGTGACTTTGGGAAGGTGCATCTGTCCGAAGTCCAGTTCCACGCTGCACTTGTCGGCTATGGCCTGCGTGTTGCGGATGGCCTCCGGGAGGTCGGCGAAAAGCTCCTCCATCTCCCGGGGCGATTTCAGATAGAAGACGTCTCCGGCCATCTTCATGCGCTTTTCATCGCTCATGGAGGTATTGGTCTGTATGCAGAGCAGCAGCTCCTGGGAGGCGGCGTCCTCTTTGTTAATATAATGGACGTCGTTCGTGGCGACGAGCGGTATGTTCAGTTCTTTGCCCAGGGATATGAGCTGCGGGTTCACCCGGTCCAGATCGGGTATGGGCAGCCTCTGTATTTCCAGGTAGAAGTCCTCCAGGTTCTGCTTGTACCAGAGGGCTTCCTTTCTGGCGTCGTCCAGTCTGCCTTCCAGAATCAGTTGCGGCAGCTCCCCTTTAAGGCAAGCGGAGAGAGCTATGAGACCTTCCGCGTATTTGGCGAGGATTTCCTTATCTATGCGCGGCTTGTAATAGAAGCCTTCCAGGTGGGCCAGCGACGTGAGCTTCAGGAGGTTCCGGTATCCTTTCTTGTCCTTTGCCAGAAGGATGAGGTGGTAATACTTCTTGTCTTCAGCAGCCTTGTTGGTGCGGGACGAGGCAGAGAGGTAGAATTCGCTGCCCAGGATGGGCTTGATTCCCCTGTCTTTAGCCGCCTGATAGAAATCAACCACCCCGCACATGGAGCCATGGTCGGTGATGGCGAGGCTTTGCATGCCCAGATCCCTGGCCCGCTGGCACACAGCGCCGATGCGGCACATGCCATCCAGGAAGCTGTAATCAGTGTGGAGATGAAGGTGAGTGAACACTATAGTAACTCAAAAGTCAAAAGTTAAAAGTTAAAAGTAAGAACCAAAATCAGAACCGATAACTCAAACCCTACCGCCTGTTTTTCAATGTGAGCAGACTAGCGGCAATAATCCTGGATAACTCATCGGTTTCTTTTAATAGCTTATTCATCTCAAGCGTGTCAACTTTGAGAGCATCTTTCAAAAGTCCTAACCAATAGGTCGTTTCATTAGCTGACTTTAAGGCGATCTCATAAAACTTAATGAAATCCCTCCTGGAGCTGGCTGATTTCGCTTCGATAACATTCGCCCCAACACTCGTTGCGGACCGCAGTAGTTGATCAGAAAGAATCCAGTAGACACGCTTTTCGGGCAAGGTCTCTATGAATTTAATCATGCAGATTGAAAAATCATAGCAACGTGCCTTCAGCTCAGTTTTGACTTTTGATCTCTGGTTTTGACTTTTGAGATTTGAGCTTTGAGTTTTCGTGCTTGAGACCCGGGTTAACACCCGATTATTATACCAAATCCGCGGGCGTTATCTGCCCGTTCTTGAGCTCCAGCCTCAACGCCCTGGAGAGGGAGGGCACTTCGGTCCTTTCCCATTCCGTGGTGGTGATGATGGCCTGCTCGCCCAGCTCGAGTATGTGCTGCAGGACGAGACCGCGCCGGGCGGCGTCGAGCTCGGTAAAAATATCGTCCATGAGGATAAGCGGGCTCTCGCCCTCCTTTGCCTCGATATGGAGTATTTCCGCGAGCTTCAGGGAAATGGTCAGAGAATGCCTCTGTCCCCGTGAGGCGAAGGCGCGGGCATCTTTGCCGTTGATATAAAAAATGAGGTCGTCGCGGTGAGGCCCGTAAAGAGTCATGCCCGCCCCTATCTCCCTCTCCCTGTTCTCCTTGAACGAGCTCAGAAGCCTGCCGGCGATAGCTTCCACGTCCCAGGAGGCGGGCTGTCCGCCGAGATGGGGGACATATTCTATCCTGCCTTCTTCCCCTGACGTAAGCGATTTCATTGTGGACAGGACGTGAGGATTGAGAGCTTCAACTATGTTTTTCCTGTACAGCGCCAGATGGCTCCCGCTGCGGGCCAGCTCCTGGTCCCAGTATTCTATCTCGGAAAGCTGCGCTTTGCCCTCGCCTATTCGCTCCAGCAGGCGGTTCCTCTGAGGAAGGAGCTTGTTATAATGCTGCAGATCAACATAATAAGGCCGCTCAAGCTGGGACAGAAGCATATCGAGATAGCGGCGGCGGCTGGAAGGACTTCCCGAGATTATGTCCACGTCATCGGCGCAGAACATAACAGCCTTCACGGTACCTATTACATCAGAGGCCCTTTTTGCCAGTCCGTTGACTCTTATCTTCTTAAGTACCCGGTCTCCCGCGTGCGATGCGACTAACGCTCCCTCGTCCGCGGCCCGCTTTTGCATGGTAATATCTATTTCGACCTTGCCCGTCTGGCCCTCCACTATGGCGTCCACGCGAGTAACAGCCAGAGGGTCCTTGAGAGACTCGAAGTTAAGCAGTTCCGCCTCCTCGGAAGCCCTCGTTGACCTGGTGACGGCAGTCATGTGGATAGCTTCGAGAAGGTTGGTCTTGCCCCTGGCATTATCGCCTCGAAGGATTACCGGCGAACGCGGAAAGGCGATTTCCAGATGGCGGTAGCTTCGGAAATTGACCAGGGTGAGTTTAGAGAGCCACAACTAACTGTTTCTTTCCCAGAGGTCACACCTGCCGCCCCAGCGGGCCAGGACTTGCTTCTGTTCGGAAACCTGGGCTATCTCGCAGAGATTGGGGCAGGCTTTGCATTCGAAAGAAGAGGTCTCATAGGAAACCCCGGCCATGGAAAAGCCCTTGAAGCCGGTCTTTCGCCCCGGGGAGTCGGCGATTTCCTCCTGGGCCAGCAGCGCGGCTCCCACCGCCCCCATGACCTCGTGATGAGGAGGGACGATAATCTTGTTTGCCAGGGCAATTTCAAAAGCCTTCACTATGCCCTTGTTAAAGGCGACGCCGCCCTGGAAAGCCACCGGGGGTAATATTTCCTTGCCCAGCGCGATGTTATTGAGATAATTCCTCACCAGCGCCTCGCAGAGCCCTCCCAAAATGTCCTCTGTGGTATGCCCCATCTGCTGCTTGTGCACCATGTCCGATTCCGCGAATACCGTGCAGCGACCGGCGATGCGCACGGGCCTCTTGCTCTTGAGGGATATTTCACCAAAATCCTCTATCTTGATGTTCAGGCGCTGCGCCTGGTGCTCCAGGAAGCTGCCTGTTCCGGCGGCGCAGACGGTGTTCATACCAAAATCGGTGATGACTCCGTTCCGCAGCAGGATTATCTTGCTGTCCTGCCCGCCTATTTCCAGGATTGTCTGCGTTGTCGGAAAATAGGTAAGGGTACCCACAGCGTGGGTGGTGATTTCATTCTTCACCACATCCGCCCCCGTGAGGACTCCCGCCAGGTACCTTGCGCTGCCGGTGGTACCTATTCCGCGGACTTCGAAGGGAGTGGTCAGGTTTTCCTGAATCTTTCTCAGTCCTTCCTGCACCTTGGCTACGGGCTTCCCCTCCGTCTTTACATAGAGGGAATACAGCAGTTCCTTATTGCTACTCAGGACAGCAAACTTGGTGGTGACTGAACCTACGTCAATGCCCAGATATATTTCCATCGGCTCCGGCAACTTTTCTCCTCTCCCTTCTTCTTCGTTTGAGCAAATCCGTAAAAGCTTCCAGCCTGGTGAGCATGCCGGCCTTACCCATTTGCTCATCGCAGGTAATGCTCAGCACCGGGATATCTTCCTTCGTCGAAGGCATGATGTTCTGGGCGATAATCTCCGGAAGGCACGTGAAAGGAAGCAGGTGGACTATTCCATCATAGTCTTTCGAATGAAGCACCTTTTCTCCAACAGATTCCCATCCATCGCCTCCGATGTCCCTCCGGAGATAAGGATACGCGGCGCGGCGTATCGGCTCTTTCGGCTCCTTTCTGAATGGGTTAAGGAAAGAACGGAACTGGGTCCAGGAGGACACCCATGTATATCTCCTCACTTCTGCTCCAAGTTTTCCTAATTCTATTTCCATATCCATATTGCAGAACGGATCAAGCACCACGTAGAACTCTCCGGTCACTCCGACAATCAGGGGGTCAGCCCCCGGAGTTACGGGCACAGAGTCCAACCTTTCCATGTACTCCTGTTTCGCTCTTTTCACACTCTTCGTGTCGCCGGCCTCGTCAATGGCCTTGACAGCCTGTCGGTACAATTTTTCCACTGAGCCCCGTCCGGCCTCCACCGGCCTCATCTTTTGCACTTTTTTCTCTATCCCGTCCAGCATCTCCTGCTTGAGCAGGCCAAAGCCGATAGCCGAGATAATCTTGCTCCAGGGAGCGCCCCCAGAAACCTTCTTGATTATCTTTGCCAGACCTACTAGCTTGTTGTCTGCTTCATTGTGCACGCCCAGGATAATCATTTCAAATTTATAGCCAAGCTGCTTCAAGACCTGTTCCTGGGACATGGCGTAGCGACCCAGGCGGCACGTTCCCATCCCGCCTGCCTGAAGCAACGCATCGGCGCCTGATTCCAGAGCCTCGATGAAACAACCGAGGGTTATCTTAAAGGGGATACAGATTCCCTCTGGGGAATACTTCACTCCCAGGGACAGGGTTCTGGCAGTAATTGGGGGAGGAATCACATGGTCAATATCCAGCTCTGACAATATGGCTCGCATGGGAACATATATGTTGCCCATGTGGGGAAAAGTCAGTTTCACGAGGCCAGCCCGTCATTTCGAACAGGGGGAGAAAGCGCCGACTTCCGCCTCTTGAGCATGTCTGTAAAGGCCTCTAACCTGGTGAGTATTCCGGCTTCACCCGTATGTTCATCGAAAGTCAGATTGAGAAAAGGTTTCCTGGCCTTCTCCCTTGCGTAACGGGCCACCAGGTCAATCATCAGGGAGTCAGGACCGCATCCGAAGGCGACAGCGGCGATAACGCCGTCCACCTGGCTGTCGAGATAATGCCCGCCGGCTCCTACTATCTCATCCTCATAGCCCCAGTAGCTTTTCCCGACCAGCTTCACGATTGCCTTTTGCGTATCTTCCCTGCTCACCATCTCGGGAGTCCGGAGGACCGCGCCCAGCTTCTCCAGCCTTTCGCGCAGCCGGTGGTTAATGAAATCGTCATAGAGCATGTAAGGATGCCCTATCAAGCCAATCGCTAAGGACCCGCGGGCGGACCCGGAGTCCGTTGCGGCCACGCATCCTGCATCCTGTCTGCCGCTTGTCACCTGCTGTTCGCCCTGAGCCGGATTCTGTTCCGCCTGCAGACATGATTTCTCTATTTCGGGCAGGACCTGCGGAATACCGAGACGCCGGGCAGACAGCAGATTCGTATAGTCCTTATGTGCTTTCCATGCCTTCACAAAAGCGTTCTTTACCTTCAGCGGATTCCAGGTGAAATGCCTGCCCAGGCCATATATTTGCTCATAGAGTTCCCGCTTTCCTTTGTTTACATCTATATCTATTTCAAGTAGCGGAGGACACTGCGGAACGACGGCTTTGACCATATCGGGAAGGGCAATGAACTTCGAGCAGTTGGTGGCATTCTTCTCGGTCCTCGTCAGGGATGGAATGAATATGAAGTCGCATTTCCCTTTGAGGTCGATGACATGTCCGCAGTATGCCTTCACCGGCAGACAGGTCTCGGCGACAACGCGGCTGGTGCCACCGGACAATATCGCCTTGTTAGTTTGTGATGAAAGAACCACCTCACAACCCATTTCCTGGAAAAACGTCTTCCAAAGGGAGAGGTACTGATAATACAGGAGGGCTCTTGGTATACCTATACGCATATCTTCTCTCCCCCTTTCTTCCCCGCAGAGTTCCCGGCAACCACCCCGCCTCAGCTATCCCCTGAGAAACTCCTCCTTTATCCGTTTAAGATTGTCCGGTTTCTCCAGAAGGTCCACCGCCGTCATCGCGAGTGCCTTAGCACCGTCGATGAGTCCCTTGAAACCGGCCTCGGATGAAGCGGCAGCGGCAAAACCTTTGCTGTGAGTTGAAACTTTCTTCGAAGCTATCGCTATGGTGGGATGAATCGCGGGAACAATGGAGCTGACATTTCCCACATCGGTGCTCCCGAAACCACCCTTTGGCTCAAATGGCTCCAGCGTCCTGTGCAGCGACTGCAGGTTATTCCCGAAAATCTGCGCCAGCACCCTGTTTGCCTTGAGAGCCGCGTAGCGTACGCCGTCCCAGCGGTATTCCAGCCTGGCTCCCGTAGCCTGAGCCGCGCCTTTGAAACAGTCTAGAACCCTGTCTCCAAGTATGTCAAGATAGGCGTCCTCTTCGGCCCTGACCAGAAATGTAGCAGCGGTATGTGCCGGAACCACGTTCGGCGCGTCTCCTCCGTGCGTAATTATGCCGTGTATCCGGCAGGTATCTTTCATATGCTGGCGCAGTGAGTTGATCGAGTTGAACGCCAGTATCATGGCCTCCAGGGCATTGATTCCTTCCTCGGGTCTGGCTGCGGCATGGGCTTCCTTTCCAAAGAACTCCACTTGCAGGGTGGCGCAGGCCAGAGCTCCGGTAAGAGGAGCGTTTCTGCTTCCGGGATGCACCAGCATGGCGCAGTCCAGGTCGCTAAAAGCGCCTTTCTCCAGCATCAGGACCTTGCCGCCGCTTCCTTCTTCCGCGGGCGTTCCGATGACTTCCAGGCTGCCCCCGAATTTATCCACGGCCAGACGGCCGGCGACAGCACCTCCGGCGGCCATGGCGCCTATGAGGTTATGGCCGCATCCATGACCCAGGCCGGCAAGCGCGTCATATTCCGCCAGGAAAGCTATCCGCGGTCTGCCCTTACCATAGGTGGCGCGGAAAGCGGTGGGAAACCCGGCTATTCCGGACTCTATCTTGAAGCCTTTCTTCTCCAGATAAGCTTTAAGCCAGGTAGAAGCCCTGACCTCGTTGAAGGCCAGTTCAGGATGGTTGAAGATCTTGAGACTGAGGTCTATGAGGGCCTTTTTCTGGGAGTCTACAGCCTTAACGACGACGTCTTTCAGAACCATGATTAGAGGAATTATCGCCGGACTCTGAGTGACAAAATATGACTAAAGTCATATTCCATTGCTATGCCTTATATGGCAGATATTGCTTCTGGGTAAGCTCCTCTGTGACTTCTATGGCGCCTACCGGGCAAAGCCTGTTGCGCAACTGGCATTCCCAGCAGTTCTGGGGATTAGCTATGTAAGCCTTGCCGGTCCTGGGATTCATCTTGTAAACGTCCACCGGGCAATCCTCGGCGCAAATCCCGCATCCATTGCACTTGTCGAGGTCTATAGCTTTCACTACCATTTGTTCTCCTCCTTAAAAGGCGCGATGGACTTATTCTACCATTTTCAGAATGATTATGAATAGGCCGTTGCTATTCTACTCATCCCGCGGACCCGTCTCTCCGCCCTGAGATCCGCCTCGGCGGACGATAACCCGGACAGGAGGATCAAGCCAGGAATATGTTCCTGGCCACCCGGATTATCGAAACGGGAATCGCCGGGAAACGCCGTAGAAAGTACGAGCAGGCGATGCTGGAGAAGAACCCGAAGGCTGCTCCTCCCAGTACGTCGGACGGATAGTGCACTCCCAGGAAAACCCTGGAGAGAGCCACCAGCAAAGCCGGAATTAAAAGAACGCGGCCCAGGGGTCGGTTTATCATCCAGACTGAAGCTGCGACGGCAAAGGCAACCGACGAGGAATTGCTGGGGAAAGAGGGGTCCGTGGGGGCTGTAATGAGCAAGTTTACCTCATGAGCCAGGAAGGGACGCGGCCTCTGATGTAGAAAGTAGGTCAGGTTCACCAGGACAGTTACCAGAGCCAGAGCCAAGACAACACCGATGATGGCCTCCTGATTTTTCTCTCTGGCGACCCGGTCCCGGGTGCCTATCCATAGGCCGAAAAGCAAAAGGCCAAAGGTAGAAGGCATGAAGAACTCATTCCCGATGAGCCTCCCGGCTTCGTCGAGGAAGGCATTCTGCCCGGCCAGGCCGTTAATCCAGGAGAAAATCTGATAGTCCATGCTTGTTAAGAATCGACCTAATTCTTGTCCGCGGGCGATTTTCGCCGTGCCGCCTGCCAGTAGGTCATTTCTTTCAGGACTTCGATGCCCTCTCCGGAAGCCGCAACATCTGACTTTGGCGTTTCGCGCCTTTTTTTCCCCGAGTTGATAATGGAAGAAAGGAACAGCGTAAAAACCATGCTCGCGAGGGTTGCCGCGGGAAACAGCAGCAGCTGAGTGTCACCACCCGTGTCCCTGGCCTGCCTGCCGCCGAGGAAGAAGAACCAGTAATATGAGGCGATTATGAGCAGAGAGGACAGTATGAAACTCAGTGCCCGGTTCCTCACAAACAGCAGGAACTTAAGATTCTGCCAGGCCCCGGCAAGCTGAATTACTGCTACGGAAGCGAAAAAGATAAATAGAAAATATTCCAAGAACCCGCCTGCGCCGATGAAGCCGTCTCAGTCGAGGCAACCGCCAACGCCCTGTTTTTTACCTTCTGCCGCTCGTAGTCTTCTGCTTGCTGTACGCGGGTGTGCACCACCCGCCATATTTCTTGTTCTTGCCCCGGACGATATTAAAATACAGGTCTTGCAACTGCCTGGATATCTTGCCTATCTGGCCGCCGCCCACCGGGCGGTGGTCAATCTCCAGGACTGGCGTGACATGCGCCGCCGTGCCTGTAAGGAAACACTCATCGGCAAGATACAGCTCGCTGCGGTCGATGGACCTTTCTTCAGTCTGAATCCCGAACTCTTCCCTGGCAACATGTATTATGGTGTCCCTGGTGATTCCCAGAAGGATATTGTCGGTCGCGGGAGGGGTAATCAGCTTGCCGTTCATGACGATAAAGATATTCTCGCCGCTGCCCTCGGATACATGCCCGTTCTGGCTCAAGAGTATGGCCTCGTCATATCCGTTTTCATAGGCCTCGGTTTTTGCCAGGGCGCTGTTTACATATAGTCCCGTGACCTTGGCGCGCGGAGGAATGATGTTATCATCTATGCGGCGCCACGAGGAGACGCAGCATTTGATACCTTTGGTCACATCCAGGTAATTGCCAAAGGGCGAGACGAAAACGAAGAAATCATCTTCCAGGCCATGCAGTCTCACGCCAATGGTCAGGCTGCTCTTGTAGGCCAGGGGCCTGATATAAATGTCTTCCTGGTAGCCGTTTTTCTGCACCAGTTCCGTCGTGATCCGCTGCAGCTCATCAACAGAGAAAGCCAGATTAATCTTCAAGATACTGCAGCTTCTTTTCAGCCTTTCGTAGTGTTCCTTCACCCGGAAGATATACATCTGCTCATCTTCGCCGTTCCAGTTCCCTCTGATCCCCTCGAAACAGGCAGTGCCGTAATGAAGGGCGTGGGTCATGATGTTTAACTTCGCATCCTCCAGCGGAACGAATTTCTTCTGAAAAAAAGCTACCGGGGGCATAATTTCCTCCAAACGTAATTCTCCATTAACCATGTCTCATATTGAGAGTTGCCAACGTGGTCATTAAACGATTCTGTCAAACACCGCAGTTTCTAATCCGGGTGGAACCCCTTGATGTACCGCTTCATCTTCCGGGCTATTTTGCTTTTAACTTCCTCCGGCACATCAATGCGCTCATACCTGGCAAGTTCCTTCAGCGGCTTCGTGGCATCAATACCCATTTTGGTGGTCTTCGTCAAAAGAAGGGAAGTATCCGGAGTACGCTCGCCGCCTTCTGTGGCGGGGTCTATCATGGAACCGGGCATCCCTGTCTTGATCACGACATTCTTGTCAAAGTGCACCCGCGTGGCCAGCGCCCAGAAAACCTCGTTGTCGTCATGAATGTTCACATCCTTGTCCACCACCACGATCACCTTCAGAAAAGAGTTGGCCGGCATCAGGTGATTTATTACCTTGAGCGGGTCATCGTCCTTTTTCTTGTCAATCTGGACCCAGGCTACTTGCCCCATGCCCTTGTAGGCGACACCCAGCGCTTTTACTTCCGGAAGCGCCTGCCTCAGAGACGGCATGAGACCCTCGGCGCGCGAGAAATCCATCAGCACAACTTCCTCATCTCCCCAGGGTATGAGGGACTGATAAATTGGGTTGCGGCGGTGAGTTATGGCCTTGATCTTGGCTACCGGGTTCTTATATGTAAAATAATAGCCGGTGGACTCACCGAAAGGGCCTTCCGTATCACGCTTGTTGGGAATCATTTCGCCCTCCAGGATGAACTGTGCGTGCGCCGGGACATCCAGGTCAACGGTTTTTGCCTTGACCATCTCGATGGCCTGTCCAGCCAAAGCCCCCGCCAGATTAAACTTGTTCTGCCCCAGGGCGAAGAACTGGCAGCTGGTCAAATAGGTTACGGGGTCCATTCCGCAGGCTACGGCTATCTGCATGGGTTTGCCGAACCGTTCCGCCCTGGTAAGGTAATGTGACAGGGGTGGTGTGGCCAGAAAAATTCCCAGTGTATCTTTCCCTTTTACCTGCACCCGGTGCAGTCCCATGGTTTGGACGCCGGTCTCCGGGTCCCTCGATATGGTAGCGGAACAGCTCATGTATGGGGAAACATCTCTCTCATGATGAATCAGCGCGGGAATCGCTTTCAAGATGTCGATATCTTTATCTATCACAACCTGTTGGACCGGGGCTCTGGAAACGATTTTCGGTTTGATGAGCTTCTTGCGCCGTTCCTGAAAGGTACTGGCAAGGTTCTTCTCGGATACACCAAGCGCCAGAGCAAGCCGGCTTCTCTTGCCCAGAAGATTGGTCACAACAGGAGTGCGGTACCCCTTGACGTTCTCAAAGAGCACCGCTGCGCCGGTCGCTTTGGCTATCTCCCGCGTGGCGGCGCAGATTTCCCACCTCGTGGAAAGAGCATCCTTTACTCTGATGATCTCTCCCTCTTTTTCAAGCCTCTTGAGGAAACCGTTCAACTCTTTGTACATATTGCCTCCTTGCCGCTCATATGAAACCAGCCTGCCTGCAACAGTCAGGAAAAAGCGATGAAGCCTGTATATTATAAGGTTATGCTAAGAAAAAGGTAAAGACTGAGAAATATTTTGCCTTCCAATTTACCTTTGGCTTATAATGGATACACTACAATTCCGGAAAGGGGATCCCTTTGGCTAAGTTTAAGGGAGAGATCGTCATAAATGAAGAGCACTGCCGCGGATGCCGGTACTGCGAGCATTTCTGCGCCCGCGGCTGCATAACCATCCCGGGAGACAGATTCAATGTACACGGATATATTCTGCCGGCGTTTTCGGACCCCGAAAAGTGCAATGCCTGCGGAATTTGCGGCTGGATGTGCCCCCACTTCGCCATTGAGGTTTACAAAGTTCACGAGGAAGCTGAGACAGGCTAACCTGGAGGTGCCAATCTGGCCACAATAATCGAAAAAGAATGGATCGCCGGGACGCCCCCACTCTGGGTACGGCATTCCGCGGGAGCCAAGCAGTGCCCCGGTTGCCACCATCCGCTGGTGGAGAGAATCGTTGCCGAGGTACTGGCGGAGATGGACCTGGAGGGTAAGGCCATTGGCGTATCCGGGATAGGCTGCTCCGGGCGGATGTTCATGGTCATTCCGATTGACACCATATCCACCGCGCACGGAAGGGCGCCGGATGTGGCAACCGGAATTAAACGCTCCCTGGGAGGCAGGCCCTTCGTCTTCACCATTCAGGGCGATGGCGACGCTATCGCCATCGGGGCCGGTGCCTTGATCAACGCTGCGGGCAGGGCCGAGAAGATCACCGTGCTCATGAACAATAACGCTACTTACGGCACTACAGGCGGACAGTTGGCACCCACCACGCTCATGGGGCAGGTAACCACTACGTCTCCCGCAGGCAGAACCCCCGAAATGGGATACCCGGTCCATGTGGCTGAGCTTCTCGCCACAATCAAGGGTGTCTGCTACAGCGCGAGAGGCGCCGTCAACACCCCCGCCAATTATCAGAAGACAAAGAAGTATATCAAAACAGCCTTCCAGAAACAGGTCGATGGCGTGGGATTCAGCTTTGTCGAGACGCTTACGGCGTGCCCCCCCGACTGGCACATGACGCCGATGCAGTCCCTTGAATTCATAGAAAAAAAGATGATACCCGAATTTCCCCTGGGCGAATTCAAGAACGTGGAAAAAATAGATTAGAAGATTGGACTGGGCCTGTGCGTCATGACGTAATTATGACCGGAGTAGGGGGCAGAGGCGTATTAACAGCCGGGCTCCTGCTCGCCCAGGCCGCCCTGCCGAAGTACAAACATATTCTCTGGTTTCCCAGCTATCAGGCCGCGATGAGGGGCGGCCCCTGCGAGTGCTCGGTTATTCTTTCCGACGAAATAGTCTACTCACCGGTGCTTTCTCAAGCGCAGTCTCTGATAGTCATCGACACGTCCCAGTTTCAGGACTTCGTTCCCAGGGTGCTGCCCGGCGGCGTTATCGTCACCGAGACAGAGGGGCTGCACAAAGATTCGGCGCCCCCCGGAATTAAACTATATAAAGTGCCGGCAATGTCTCTGGCGATGAAACAGGGGGACATACAGGGATCCAACTTCATCCTGCTGGGGGCCTACCTGGAAGCGACAGGAGTTCTGCCCCTGTCCCTGGTGGAGGACGAATTGCGGAAAAGATTCGGCTCAAAGAAAAAGGTGCTGGAAGCGAATATGACCGCCTTGAGGGAAGGGGCAGACTACATCAAAAGTCAAAACTCAAAAGTTAAAAGTTAAAAAGAATAGAAAGTGGCTTTCGAAATCTTGCTCACTCTGGCCGGTTACCCCGGTTTCCCTCATAATCCCGACCTCTACCGGAAATACGACGCCACGCTGATAAGAAGATCCTGCTCCACCGAGAAAGAGCTGGTCAAAGCGGCTGAAAACGCTGACGCTATCATCACCGCGCTGACCCCCATACCCCGCTCCGCGATGCAGAAAATGAAGAAATGCCGCGTCATCAGCTCCGTTGGAATCGGGTACGAGGGGATAGACGTGGAAGCAGCCACAGAACTTGGCATAGCGGTGACCAACGTGCCGGACTACTGCCTGGAGGAGGTATCCGACCATTCCGCGGCGCTCATTTTGGCATGCGCCCGGAAGATTACCCGCCTGGACAGAGCGGTCCGGGAAGGCAAGTGGGACTCCACAGAGAAGATGGAAATTCGAACGAAGATATGGCCCCCCATGTTCCGGCTGCGCGGCGAGACGCTGGGCCTCATCGGCTTCGGACGCATAGCACGCACGCTGGCGCCCAAAGTCAAGGGATTCGGCCTTCGCGTCATAGCCTACGACCCCTATGTCCCGCGGGAAGCTGCGGACGAGTTGCAGGTCTCACTTGTCTCCCTGGAAGAGCTTCTCAGGCAATCCGACTTTGTGTCCGTGCATATACCGCTAACAGACAAAACAAGAAATCTGCTGGGCATCAGTCAGTTCCATTTGATGAAGCCGACGGCCTACCTGATAAATACCTCGCGCGGAGGACTGGTCAGGGAAGATGAGCTTTGTCAGGCACTGAAGGAAGGTTTGCTCGCGGGAGCGGCCCTGGATGTTATCGAGCCGGAGCCGCCTCTTCCCGGCAACCCCCTCATGAAGCTGGACAACGTAATACTCACCGCTCATTCGGCGCACTTCTCAAATCAGTCCGCTGTAGAGCTGAGAAAATCAGCCGAGGAAAACGTTTTTGCCGTACTCGCGGGAAATTTCCCTTCGAGCCTGGTCAACCCGGAAGTGAAGGGGAAATTCAAATCGCGCTGGTCTTGAGGCCATGATATGCCGGTGATTCTGGGCCTGGACATAGGCTCTTATTATTCCAAAGCTGTTCTCCTGAAAGACCGCGCTGTGCTTTCCTGGGCTGTTGTCCACACGGGAGGAAACTACAATCTGGCGGCAAAAAAAGCCCGAGAAGAGGCCCTGAAGCATCTGGGTTTGGGGGAAGAGAGTATAGCCGCCGCGGCGGTAAGCGGAGTAGGCGCTCCTGCAACAGCTTATGCCCGGCTTGAGGCACCTGAAATCCTGGCACTGGGACTGGGCATACACTACTATTTCCCAACCGTCAGGACGGTAATAGACATAGGCGGCCAGGCCAGCAAGGTGGTGAAACTTGACGAATCGGGGAAGCCGCTGGACTTCGCCCTTAGCGAAAAGTGCGCCACTGGCAGCGGCAAGTTCTTGCAGGTTATCGCCAGAGTACTTCAGGTGAAGCTGGAGGACCTGGGGCCTCTCTCTCTCCAATCCACGAAGAAGATTCAATTCACAACGGGTTGCGCCGTTTTTGCGGAATCCGAGGCCATATCGCGCATATCCGACGGCGCTTCCAGAGAGGACATAATAGCCGGCGTCCACGATTCCATTGCTTTGAAGATCCAGGGGTTGATAAGCAAACTGAGATGGGAGAAGGATTGCGCTATAGTTGGAGGTGGGGCTATGGACAGGGGGCTTGTCAAAAGCATCGAGGACAGAATGGGCATCGGACTCCTCTTGCCTGATAATCCCCAGATTGTCCAGGCCCTCGGGGCAGCACTGCTGGCAGGAGAAAGGGCAATCGCCTGACCCGATTTCGAGGCGGTTTGATGGACTGCTATATCTCTATAGTTTAATATCTTGCCGGATTTGAAGAATTAATAATAATTTGGTATATTAGTATAAAATAAGGTAGTTTTGGAGAGGAACCTCAGGAGGCTAGAATTGGCAAGCAGCATCATGACAATCAGGGAGGCGGCCCAGTACCTCAAGCTCAATTATATGACAATATATAAGCTTGCCCAGCAGGGCAAGATTCCCGCCTCTAAGATAGGCGGCAACTGGAGACTTAAGAAGGAACTCCTGGACGAGTGGATAGCGGAAAGTTCCCGCGCCTTTCTGGGCAAGGTCCTTATAGTAGCTCAGGAGCCGGGCCTCAGGGAGAAGCTGAAAGACGCCATAAAAGAGCAGGGATATAAAGTCGTGGCGGTATCCGCTGAGGATAAGGCCATGATCGAGATGGAAAAAAACCGATACGATATGGCGATTCTGGACACAGCCCTCGCCAATGACGGAGCGGTATCCATCATAAAGGCCCTGAGGGAAAAAGGCGATGAGACCAATTGCGCCCTCGTTTTTGAAAAGGGCGAAGAGCTGCCGATTAAGGAAGCTGCCGCCCTCGGCCCGGTTTTGCTATTGAAGAAAGACTTCGATGACAGGGCGATAAGCCAGCTGGTCCAGTTGATAGGGCCCCGCCGCTAAGACAGCACTCCCAGAAGAATATGTCTTGTCACCGCCAGTAAGGCTCGAAGATTTTCTTTACCAGGTCCTCATTTTTCTTTCGGGTCAAATCATAGGCCTCATCGTCGCTCACGATGAACTTCTCCCCCGCCTGCCGTGTGAACCCGGGCATCAGAAGGTCTGAGGGCACATCCACTCTTACTCCGTGCTGGCGCACTTCCCTCGAATAGGCTGTCTGGCCCTCTTTGCTCAATGCCCAGTTTACAAACAGCCTGGTGGCATTGGGATGAGGAGGATTTTTGACCATTCCGAAGGCAAAGGAGCCTGAAGTCAGATAGGCTCCCTCTTTCGGCCTCGCCGTCGTTACCGGCGCTCCCGCTTCCTCAAGAGGCAGAACGTGCTCGCTGGCCACCCCGATTGATATAGCATACTTGCCCTGTGCCAGCCATTGGGCCATGATAGGCTGGTCCCCCACCGGGGCTGGATACAGGGAACGGGCAAGGGTTTCTCACGGGAAGGCGTCCTGTGGCGAATCCCGATAAGATCATGCCCGGAATACCCTCCGGGGGATTTGTCAACTCAGACTCAAAACATTGATTGACATAGGTTACGCTGAAAGTTAGAATATCAACCACCTTGATATTCGCGAGTCTGGCCAAATTGGGAAGTCCTCTCCAATGAGCATGCTTGATATCTATAGAGCCCTCGAACTGGGCGATGAAAAGAGCCTTCTTTGCGGCAAACATCTCGCCGACCTGGGCATGGATGTCATCAGGGTGGAGCCGCCCTGCGGCGACAAGGTGAGAAACACCGGCCCCTTTTATCACGACATACCTGATTCAGAAAAAAGCCTTTTCTGGTTTGCCTACAACACCAACAAGCGCGGCATTACCCTCAATCTGGAGTCTGCGACCGGCCGCAAACTATTCAAGAACCTGGTCGAAAAGGTAGACGTCGTCATCGAGTCCTTTCCGCCGGGATACATGAAAAAGCTCGGCCTTGGTTACGGCAGCCTCCGCCGCATCAATCCCAAGCTCATCATGGTGTCCATAACTCCCTTCGGGCAGGACGGCCCCTACAAGAACCACAAGACAGCGGATATTGTGAATATGGCGCTGGGCGGGTTCATGTTTCTTACCGGAGACCTGGATAGGCCGCCTCTCAGGGTCAGTTTCCCGCAGAGCAGTTTCTTTGCCGGCTCGGAGGCCGCCTCTGCCGTGTCCCTCGCTCTGTATCACCGAACCAGGACCGGAGAGGGGCAGTATATTGATGTATCCATGCAGCAGGCGCTGGTCTGGACCGGCATGACATCCAGGCCCGCCTGGGATTTGTACCATACCCTCATCAAGAGGGCGGGCCCTTACAGGCAGTTTGCCACCGGCACACGCCAGCAGCAGACATGGCAGTGCAAGGACGGCTACGTGGCGCTGGTCTACTTTACCGGCAGGGCCGGCATCCAAAGCCAGAAGGCCCTGGTGGAATGGATGCGGAGCGAAGGCATGTCCGATGAATATGTGGACAACGTCGATTGGGAGACCTTCGATATGGTGACCACTCCCCAGGACTTTTATGACAGGGTGGACAGCGTTGTGGCGGTTTTTTTCAAGACCAAGACCAAGAAAGAGCTCTATGACGGGGCATTAAAAAGGCGCATCATGCTGAACCCGGTCACCGACGCCAAGGACTTGCTGGAAAGCTCCCAACTAAAGGAAAGAGACTTCTGGGTGGAACTGGAGCATCCCGAACTGGGACAGAAATTCCACTATCCGGGTCCTTTCGTGAAGGCATCCGGGACCCCGATTCAGGTCAAGAGACGGGCGCCGCTTATAGGGGAACACAACGAAGAAGTCTACATGAAAGAACTCGGCTTCAGCCGCAAAGAATTCTTGCTGCTGCATGAAAGCGGAACCATATGAAACCGGACGTCCTGTTTTGTCATTTAGATTTTTTTGTTTGGATTTCTAGACCGGCATGGTAGAAAAAAAACGCAGAACCAGGAAAACGGAAAACAACGCCTTGCCCCTTGAGGGCATAAAGGTCCTGGATTTTAGCTGGGCTATAACAGGTCCGGCCATCACCAGGGGGCTGGCCGACTACGGAGCAACTGTCGTCAAGATAGAATCGCTGAAGGCTCCAGATGTCAGCAGGCTTTCCACGCCGTTTCTTGACCGCAAGCCCGGCGTGAACCGCAGCGCCTTTTTCGCCAATTATGCCCGGAACAAGCTCAGCGCGACTCTGAACCTCAGCCTCCCCCGGGGAGTGGAACTGGCAAAGAAGCTCGCGGCATGGTCCGATGTAGTGGTGGAGAGTTTCACGCCCGGCAACATGAAGAAGTGGGGGCTGGACTACGAGAGCCTGGTCAAGATAAAACCGGACATTATTATGCTCAGCACCTGCTCCCAGGGACAGACGGGACCCGGAGCCAGGCTTCCGGGTTACGGCTTTCAGCTTGTGGCTCTCACCGGATATGCCTACATCACAGGATGGCCGGACAGGATTCCGGCCCAGCCTTACGGGGCCTATACCGATTTCATCGGACCTCCCTACGGCGTCCTTTCCATTGTCTCCGCGCTGGATTATCGCCACCGCACCGGCAAGGGGCAGTACCTGGACCTCTCTCAGCTGGAAGCTTCTTTGCAGCCTTTGGGAGCGGTACTGCTCGACTATGACATCAACGGAAGAGTAATGGAACGGCAGGGAAACCGGGACAAAAGCTTTGTTCCTCACGGGGCATATCCCTGCCAGGGCGAGGACCGGTGGGTCGCTCTCGCCGTTACGAACGACAAAGAATGGAAGGGGCTATGCCGGGCACTGGGAAATCCTGCATGGGCCGGGGAAACGCGCTTCACCACCTTTTTGGAGAGGAAGAAAAACGAAGAAGAACTGGATATCCTCATATCCCGGTGGACCAAAGGCCTGAGCGCGGAAGAAGCCATGGCGGTATTGCAGAAGAACGGCGTGCCCGCCGGCGTAGTAAATAATCCCCACGACCTGAGGGAAGACCATCAACTGAACAGCAGGGGCCACTATTGGGAATTCGACCATCCCGTACTCGGCAAGCACTACTGCGACGCGCCCGCGTCAATATTTTCCAAAACCTCGGCCCGTCCCCGAAGGCCCTTCCCCTCGCTGGGCGAGCACAATGACCTGGTCTACAAGGAATTCCTCGGTCTTTCCGACGAAGAGATATCGGAGTTGGTTATCGAGGGGGTTATCGAGATAACGTAAAAGTCAAAAATCAAAGATGAAAAACTAAGGCGGAATTACGAAGGAGGGATAATGGCGATAAAAGATAACAGGCAGTTCATAAAAAAAGCTGAGACAACCGGAGACGTGGTCAGAGTGAAGGAGGAAGTTGACTGGGACGGTGAAGCGGGAGCATTAACCCGCCTGACCTGTGAAAAGCGGGGCCCGGCGCTCCTCTTCGAGAAAATCAAAGACTATCCTGAAGATCGCCGCTTGATGGGCGCTCCGCTGGCCACCTTCCGCCGCGTGGCTATCGCCTTGGGCCTCAAGCCCGACATATCTATGCCGGACATGTTCCAGGAATATGAGAAACGCTCGCAGCGCCGCATCAAACCCACTCAAATCAAGAACGCTCCCTGCCAGGAAGAAGTCATCAAGGGCAAAGACATCGATATCTTCAAACTACCCGTCCCCTACATCCATGAAGGAGACGGCGGGCGCTACATAGGAAGCTGGCATGCAGTCGTCGTCCGGGACCCGGATAGCGATTGGGTGAACTGGGGAATGTACCGCACTATGGTGCATAACAGGAAGAACATCGGCTGCTACTGGCACATAGGTACGGACGCGGGAAAGATACTGACCACCAAGTTCATACAAAAAGGGAAAATCATGCCCGTTGCCATAGCCATCGGCGCCGACCCTATCTCCTGCCTTTCCGCCTCCGCGCCTTTGAAAGCCGGAGAAAACGAGGTTGACTACGCCGGCGGCCTTCACCAGGAGCCTGTGGAGCTGGTCAAATGTGTTACCAACGACCTGCTGGTCCCCGCTCATTCCGAAATCATCCTCGAAGGGGAAATCATCCCCAACATAAAGATACAGGAAGGGCCTTTCGGGGAATATACGGGTTACCGCACACCCGGTTACTACCCCAGGATTTGCCGTCTGACCGCTATTACTCACAGAAAGAACCCGATCCTAACCTTCACCAACATGGGGATGCCTGTGGACGATTCAGGGATATGCTGGTCCATGACCACTTCCGCGGAAATCACCCGCCACCTCAAGGAATACGGCCTGCCGGTCACAGGCGTTTTCAGCCCGCCTGAGACGGGCAATATGCTGATAATCGTTAGAATCCGGACCCTTTACGGGAACATTGCCCACGTTGTAAAAAACATCGTCACCGCAATTGAACCGGGAATGCCCAAGGTAATGGTGGTGGACGATGATGTCGATATCTACAATCTCAACGAAGTCTGGCATGCTTTCGCGGCAAAGTGTCACCCCGGCAGGGGCATAAGAATCCAGGAACCCGATATCGTAAACCCGCTGATACCTTTCCTCAGCACGGAGGAGAGGAACCACGTAAGGGGAGCCAGCATGCTCATGGACTGCACCTGGCCCACAGACTGGCCCAAGAACACCGATGTCCCGCCCAGGATATCCTTCCGCGAGACCTACACAAAGAATATCCAGGACTCAGCGCTAAAAAAGTGGAAAAGGCTGAAGCTTAAATAGTTCGTTAGCATATGAGGGCGGTCAGCCCCAAGGGCAACCGCCCTCATATTTCGTCAGGTAGTCCAGCCCCTGTACGGACTGCGTGTAAGGTATACTATCGGCCCTGCAAGAGCCTGACCGGCAGACCATAATCACAAGGTTATCCAAGGAGGCATGAGTGAAAGCCGATATAGCTAACCCACGCTTTTTCCGCCTTCTGGCGCTCATCTTAATCCTGTTCACTTCCCTGAACCCCTTTCTCAGTCCTGCCGCACATGCACAAACATCGCCGTCGGAGTATTTTTCGTTCTCTTACAACATAGGGGGATTAAATCCACCGCCACAGGTTGTCGCCAATCAACCTTTCACAGTAACTGTCACGGGACAGGTTACCTGCGTTAAGGATTTACCTGGTTGGATTGCAGGTCTTATTACCGCAGTTGCTGTTACGGGTAAGATAACAGCTCAACCCGCCAGCGGCGCTCCCATAGTTTTGAATCCCGGCTATGAGGTAAATATCAGTCCCGTTCCCAAAACAGCCGGACAGAGCCTTAACATAAACCAGAGTTTACCTCTCCAGTTTCCATCAGGCAGCGCCCCCGGCAGCTACACCGTATCGGGCGAGCTTATCTCAGCTATAGCGCAACCTCTTGGCCTCGATGTCAGGACATTGCTCGCTCTGCCAGGCTCTCAAACCGTGGGCACAGTCACCCTTCTCGCTCAACCCGCTCCCACACCTGCACCTTCACCGACTCCCACACCTTCACCTTCACCAGCTCCCGCTCAAACTCCCACTCCCACACCTACTCCAAGAACTCCCCCTGCCGTAACAACGGAAACTTCTTCGAGTACAGTCATCACTACAGCCCAATTGAATGGTTATTTAAGCTCTGTGGGCACTGCAACAAGCGTTTATGTTTCCTTTGAATGGGGACTGTCAACAGGCAGCTATGTTGCTGCCACTATACCTCCGCAGTCAATGAATACGACCGGACCTTTCAGTTTTACCCTTAATGGACTATCCGCCGAATTCACATACCACTATCGTGCGAAAGCCGTAGGCGATGGAACAATCTATGGTGTTGATAAGACATTCGCCTCTTTATCCCCTTGTTTTATTGCGACAGCGGCTTTTGGCACGCCCACAGCAGAGCAGATAAATATTCTCAGGGAATTCAGGAATAATGTTCTGCTAAAAAGCAACGCTGGCAAAGATTTTATCTCTTTGTACTATAAAGTTAGTCCGACAATAGCGGATTTCATTTCCCGGCACACCTTAGTGAGAACAGTAGTCAGGGAGGGTTTTGTTGAACCTTTGGTGTTGGCGGCAAAACTCAGTGAGGGTTTCTGGAATCATTAGGATGCTCGGTATTGAGTGGAACCCCTGCCTGATCAAGCACCGATAGGCATAACTTAGTCAGGTAGGCAAAGACGTTGGGTGAAACTGGGTATGGAGGGACTCGGACTTACTGTATCTTGACCAGCGTCTGGGCTTCCTCCCAGAGGGCGTCGAGCTGGTAATACTCTCTCTCCGCCGGGAAGAAAACGTGTACGATTACCTCAGCCAGGTCCAGCAATATCCAGCCTGATTCGGAGGTGCCTTCGATGCGCGGCCTGATGCCTTCTTCTTTCGAGACTTTCGCAATCTCTCGCTGGATGGCTTCCAGCTGGGGGGTGCTTTCCCCGTTGCAGAGCACAATATAGTCTGTATAGGAGCAGATTTTCCTGACATCGAACAGGACAATACTACTGGCCTGCTTATCCAGGGCAACTTGCACCAGCCTGCGGGCTAATTCTATTCCTTCCAGCTTTTAACCCACTCCGGCCACAAATTCAACAAGCGAGGCTATAGTTTCCTTTCCATGTCTATGACATTTCCGCCGGTGAAGTCGCAGGATTCAAAAAGGGAGCGCATCTGCTTGTCCTGGGCCAGCATGAGCATGTGAACCGAATTGGCTTTTTCCCCTTTGCATTTCTTCACAAATGCTTCCACCAACGATTTAGCGACGCCCTTCTTCCGCCAGGACGGACTTACTCCGACAAGCTGAATAAGTCCCACGTTGGGAAGTCCGATTCTTGGAACACTGGGGCCGATGCTGGTCAGCTGACCCATGAGAAAACCAATCACCTTGTTCCTGGCTTCCGCTACAAAGCTCGTGTCAATGTCTCCGCCCAGATAATCATTCACCGGGTCGGAGAAGGTAATAGACCTGTGCAGACCTGTAATTTCCCTGTCCAGCTGGATAACCTGGTCGATGTCGTCTTCAGTCATCAATCTGATCTTTGGCTTAACAGTCTTACCCTTTTCTACCATCTTCTTCTCCTATCACTACATTTGTTCAGCCGGACTCGAAATGATAAAATGATTTTGTAGCCAGGATTTTTCTCCGCGGTTACTAGAATTATGCCACAAGACTACATATTCGTCAAAGGTGCCCGGGAACATAATCTCAAGAATGTTGACGTAACAATTCCAAGGGATAAGCTGGTTGTAATAACCGGCGTCTCCGGCTCGGGAAAAAGCTCCCTCGCATTCGATACCATCTATGCCGAAGGGCAAAGGAAATACGTTGAGTCGCTCTCAGCCTATGCCCGCCAGTTCCTCGGTCAAATGGAGAAGCCTGACGTTGACCACATCGAGGGACTGAGCCCGGCCATATCCATAGACCAGAAGGGCGTCTCCCACAACCCCCGCTCCACTGTGGGCACAGTAACCGAAATATACGATTACCTGCGCCTTCTCTTCGCCAGAATCGGGCGGCCCCACTGCCCCACCTGCGGGCTGGAAATAACCCGGCAGTCCGTGCAGCAAATCGTGGACTCCATTTTCGCCCTTCCCAAAGGCAAGAAGCTGATGATCATGGCTACCATGATCCGCGACCGCAAAGGCGAGTACCAGGCAATCTTCGAGGACCTGCGAAAACAGGGATATTCCAGGGTCCGTGTGGATGGAAAAGTCCGCGGGCTCGACGAAGAATTCAAGCTCGACAAGAACAAGAAGCACACCATCGAGGTTGTCGTGGACAGACTCATATTGGGCCAGGCCCCTGAAGACGGTGAAAGCACGCCGGAAAACAGGGAAACCACCCCGCCTTCAGCCTCCGAGCTGGGCCGCGTCGCGGATTCTGTTGAAACGGCCCTCAAGCTGGGAGGAGGGACCATAGTCGTGTCCATTGAAGGAGGAGAGGAGATACTCTACTCCGAGAACTTCGCCTGCGTGAAATGCGGGTTCTCTCTGGCGGAAATGGCGCCGCGGAACTTCAGCTTCAACAGCCCTCACGGCGCCTGTCCCGAGTGCACCGGATTGGGATTCAAGCTGGATATTGACCCGGAACTCGTCATGCCCAACAAGAGCCTGACTCTTGAGGATGGAGCCGTAAGGCCCTGGTCGCGCGAAAACGTCATGAGTTCCTGGTACTACAACTCTATGCGCAGCCTGGCTTACCGCCGCGGCTTTTCGATGAACACCCCTGTGAAAGACCTTACAAAGGAGCAGACGTATCTTATTCTATATGGAGAGAACGGTGGATGGGACAGTTTCGAGGGCGTAATACCTAATCTCGAAAGGCGTTTCAAACAGACCGAATCCGACTATATCCGCACGGAGATAGAACGCTATATGCGTTTCAGCCCCTGTCCTTCCTGTAAAGGGAAACGGCTGAAACCCGAATACCTGGCTGTTACGGTTATTGAAGAAAACGTCATGGACGTTTGCGCCATGTCTATTGTAGAAGCCATGGAATGGGTGGACAGCCTTTCCGGAGGCGGAAGAGGGCAGCCATTATTATCTCAGCGTGAGATACTCATATCCAATCAGATATTGAAGGAAATCCTCAGCCGGCTTGGCTTCCTGCGCGACGTGGGACTGGAGTATCTCACGGTGGACAGGGCGTCCCAGACTCTCAGCGGGGGCGAGTCCCAGAGAATCAGGCTGGCGACTCAAATAGGCAGCGGCCTCATGGGCGTCCTTTACATATGCGACGAGCCGACGGTGGGACTTCACCCGGCCGATGATTTCCGGCTCATCCGGACCCTGCAAAAGCTGCGCGACCTGGGTAACACGATAATAATCGTGGAACACGATGAGGCCATGATGCGGGCCGCGGACTACATTATAGATATGGGTCCGGGCGCTGGGAAGAACGGCGGATACGTGGTGGCCGTGGGGACCCTCGAAGAGATTCTGCGAAACCCTGATTCCATTACAGGCAAGTATTTGAGCGGCGCTCTGGAGATACCCTTGTCCCGCGAGCGCCACGCGGGTTCAGGTAAGTCGCTGGTCATCAAGGGAGCCAGGGAGAACAACCTGAAAAATATCGACGTAAAAATACCCCTTGGTCAGTTCGTCTGCATCACCGGAGTCTCCGGCAGCGGGAAAAGCACTCTCATCAATGAAATCTTGTACAAAAAGCTGGCGCAAGTCCTGTATCAGGCCAGGGAGCGGCCCGGAGAACACGACGCCATCAACGGCATTGAAAACGTAGACAAAGTCATAAATATCGACCAGTCCCCCATCGGACGTACACCCCGCAGCAACCCTGCCACCTACACCGGCACTTTTACGCCGGTAAGAGAGCTTTTTGCCACCTCTCCTGACGCGAAGATGAGAGGCTACGGCCCGGGCCGGTTTTCTTTCAATGTGAAGGGGGGCAGATGCGAGGCCTGTCACGGAGCGGGTTTTCTCGAAATCGAGATGCAGTTCCTGCCCTCCGTCACCGTGCCCTGCGACGTCTGCAAGGGTAAACGTTACAACAGGGAGGCCCTTGAGATACATTTCAAAGGAAAGAACATCTCCGAGGTGCTCGACATGACGGTGGATGAAGCCCTGGAATTTTTTGAAAATCTCCCCTCTGTACGTGCCAAACTGAGGACCTTGAGCGATGTGGGACTGGGATACGTGCAGCTGGGACAGCCCGCCACGACCCTCTCCGGAGGAGAAGCCCAGCGGGTCAAGCTGGCCACGGAGCTGTCCCGCCGTTCCACCGGCAGGACCCTTTACCTCCTGGACGAACCTACAACGGGACTGGCCTTCTCGGACGTTAACTGCCTGCTCAAGGTGCTTCTCAGGCTGGTGGACGCAGGCAATACCGTGGTAATCATAGAGCATCATCTGGATATAGTTAAGAACTCCGACTGGGTTATAGACCTCGGCCCGGGCGCCGGCGGCGAAGGCGGACGACTGGTGGACGAGGGCACGCCGGAGAAGATCGCGCGGAGTGAGGACTCGCTTACGGGACAGTATCTGAAAAAAATCCTGGAAAAGCATCACTTTGGCAAATCATGATATAATTACCGTATTTTGCGAAGTAACGCTCGGAAAAAGAGTTAAGGAGGGCTGGCCCCATGACCCTGGACAGGAAGGTTGTTGCATGGTTCGAAGAGGTAGGCAAGAAAGACCTGGCGCTGGTGGGTGGCAAGGGGGCAAACCTGGGGGAACTCCTCCAGGCGGGAATCCCGGTTCCACCCGGTTTTATTGTTACTTCTCCAGCCTATTATACCTTCCTCGAAGAATCCCAGGTACTTGTCAAAATTAAAGCCCTCTTGCAGTCCCTCGACCATGACGACAGCAGTAAACTTCAAGCGATTTCGGAGCAGATCAAAGAACTCATCATGAAAGCGCCTCTGCCCTCATTCCTGGCGCAGCAGGTCGAGGATGCTTACAAGAAGCTCGGAAAAGGATTGGTCGCGGTCAGGTCTTCCGCCACCGCCGAAGACATGCCCGACGCGTCTTTCGCGGGGCAAATGAGGACTTACCTCAATGTTCAAGGTCAGGACGACGTCCTCGAGGCAATCCAGGGCTGCTGGGCTTCCCTGTTTGAAGCCCGCGCCATTTTTTACCGCCAGGAGAAAGGCTATGACCATTTCAAAGTCGGCATCGGCGTCACCGTGCAGCGGATGGTCCAGTCCGAAGCATCCGGCGTCATGTTCACCGTTGAGCCTGTTAGCGGCAACCGGGAGAACATTGTGATAGAAGCTGTCCTGGGACTGGGAGAAGCTATCGTTTCCGGCGAAGTTAATCCCGATAGATATCTGATTGACAAAAAAGAGATGAACATCATGGAAAGGAATATCGCATCCCAGGAATGGAAGCTGATAAGGAACACTGACAGGTATCTTGGTAAAGGTGACAACAACGTAAAAGTGATAATCCCCGAATTTCTGAGGTCTTTCCAGAAATTGAGGGATGAGGATATTATGGAACTGGCTAAGCTGGGAACCCGCATAGAGGGGTATTACCAGTTCCCGCAGGACATCGAGTGGGCCAAGGAAGGAAAGGACCTGTTCATCGTGCAGAGCCGCCCTGTCACCACGCTAAAGCAGTCTTTGAAGCACGAGGAAATTCCCGAACTTAAGGGTAAGCAGCTTCTTTCAGGCGTTGCCGCTAGCTATGGCATAGCCTCCGGGCCGGTCAAGATCGTACTCTCCCCCCAGGAAATTGACCGGGTCAAGCAGGGGGACATACTTGTTACCGAGATGACCACGCCCGATTTTGTTCCGGCCATGAAGAGGGCCGCAGCCATTATCACCGAAAAGGGAGGAAGCACTTCGCACGCAGCTATAGTGAGCCGCGAGATGGGCACCCCCTGCGTGGTGGCTGCTCTCCATGCCATAACCAAACTTCACGAAGGACAGATCATAACGGTCGACGGCACCAGGGGTGTCGTTTTTGAGGGCGACATAAAACCCAAAATCAAGATCCAGCTGGAGGCCAGAGAAAGGCTCAGCACCATCACCCGCGTCTATGTGAATTTGTCCCAGCCGGAATTCGCGGAAAGAGTTGCCGCCAGGCACGTGGACGGCGTCGGCCTCCTGCGGGCGGAGTTCATGATAAGTCAAATAGGCGAACATCCTCAGTATATGTTGAAGCAGGGCAAGCGGGAGGCGTTCATACAGAAGATGACGGACGGGCTGAGGTCTTTTGCCGGAGCGTTTAATCCACGGCCCGTGGTCTACAGAGCTACGGATTTCAAGACCAACGAATACCGGAACCTGGTGGGCGGACAGGAGTTTGAAATACAGGAAGAAAACCCCATGTTGGGTTACAGGGGCTGTCTTCGCTATATCTCGGAGCCCGAAGTTTTCAAAATGGAACTCGAGGCCATCAAGCGTGTCCGGCAGGACTACAAGAACCTCTGGCTTATGATTCCTTTTGTCAGGACCGTAAAAGAAATCACTGAAGCAAAACGAATGATCGAGGCAAGCGGCCTCCGTCAGAGTGAAGATTTCAAACTCTGGATGATGGTGGAAGTCCCGTCTAACGTTTTCCTGATAGATAAATTCCTGGATGTCGGCATAGACGGCATTTCCATCGGTTCCAATGACCTCACCCAGCTAATCATGGGTATTGACCGGGATAGCGCCAGGCTGGCCAAAGAATTTGACGAAAGAAACGAGGCCGTCCTCATTGCCCTGGAAAAAGTCATCAAGGCCTGTGCCCAGAGAAAAGTGACCGCTTCAATATGCGGGCAGGCCCCTTCGAACTACCCCGACTTGACCGCCAAGCTGGTGGAATGGGGAATCAGGTCGGTTTCAGTCAACCCTGACATGATTGACAAGACCAGGGAGATAATCGCGGAAGTGGAAGCCCGCCTGACCCATCCCATGGGCGTAAAACTTCTGACCAGGACTCTTGAAACCACACCCACCTGACATCGTTATCTATGGCCGAGGAGGGCATCAGGGAGAGGCTGGAGAAAAGGGAAGAGAGCCTTTCCATACATGCCGCGAGGAGCATGAACAGCCGCGGCAGGCTAAGGGATGAAGATCCAAGTTCCCTCCGCACCGCTTTTCAAAGAGATAGAGACCGGATAATCCATTCCAAATCATTTCGCAGGCTCAGCCACAAGACCCAGGTCTTTATCGCTCCCTCTGGGGACCATTATATGACCCGCCTCACCCACACGCTGCTCGTCTCTCAAATAGCCAGGACAATCAGCAGGGCTTTAAATCTCAATGAGGACCTCACGGAAAGCATCTCCCTGGGCCATGACCTGGGCCATACCCCTTTCGGGCACAACGGCGAGGAAGTCCTCAATCAGCTCCTGCCGGGAGGATTTCATCACAACCAGCAGAGCCTGAGGGTCGCCGAGGTGCTGGAAGACGGGCAAGGTTTGAATTTGACCTGGGAAGTCCGGGACGGGATACTTAAACATTCCAAGGGGCTTATGGACCCCTTCAAGCCCGGCACAGGGGAGCCTGAGACCCTGGAAGGCCAGGTCTGCAGGATAGCGGACCTGGTAGCCTATCTTGACCATGACATAAACGATGCCGTGAGGGCTGGTATAATAATGGAGGATGAAATACCCGTCGAAGTAGTGGAGACCCTGGGTTCAAGAACCTCAGAGCGTATAGACACTATGGTCACCGACATTGTTCATGCCTCATGGGCAGCTACCGGACTGGCGACTTCGGAGCAGGAGATAAGGATCCGGATGAGCCCGCGAATCAAGAGCGTGGTCACGCGGCTGAGCCGGTTTCTCCTGGAAAGGGTATACAGCTACTGCTCCGGGCTGGAAGACGCGGTAAAGGCCAGAAAAATAGTTAAGGACTTGTTTGAATATTACTGCCGGTATCCCGGCGGGATGCCGCCTGAGTTCCTGCGGCTGGCTGGCGAAAACGTGCCCAGAGGAGCAGCGGACTACGTTGCCGGCATGACCGACCGTTTTGCCATCGGACTCCACAGTCAACTTTTTCCAGCCGGCTAAGGGGTTAGCAAATATCCACGATGACAGACATCGACGACATCAAAGCAAAACTGGACATAGTGGAGGTAATCTCCTCATATGTAGCCCTGCATAAAGCAGGCCGCAACTATAAGGCTGTGTGCCCCTTCCACAGCGAGAAGACCCCATCCTTCTTCGTGTTCCCGGACAGGCAAAGCTGGCATTGCTTCGGAAGCTGCGCCACCGGCGGCGACCTTTTCACCTTCGTCATGAAAAAGAATAACGTGGATTTTTCCCAGGCTTTGCAGATCCTGGCAGACAGGGCAGGAGTCAGCCTCGATAGGGAACAGGGCGAGCCCCGTCAGGAGAAAGACGTACTCTTCAGGATAAATGAGGCGGCGGCCGGAAAGTTTCACTGGTTCCTTTTCAATCTCGATGAAGGCAAGAAGGTACTGAAATACCTGCGGGGAAGGGGACTCACAGACAAGACTATCGAGGATTTCCAGCTTGGGTTCGCGCCTGATAGCTGGGATGCCATGAAAAACCACCTGGGCCACGAAGGATTCAAAACAGAGGACTTGGAGAAGCTTGGGCTGGTCAAGACATCCGAAAAAGGCAGCCAGTATGATGCGTTCAGAAATCGCGTTACAATACCCATAAAGGACCAGAAAGGCAAGATTCTGGGCTTTGGCTCCCGGTCTGTGGATGGCTCCCAGCCCAAGTATTTGAATTCTCCGCAAAGCCCGCTTTTCGACAAGAGCGGAGTGCTTTACGGCCTCGATAGGGCCGTAAAAGCCATCGGAAAAGAGAATCAGGTGGTGGTAGTGGAGGGATACTTCGATGCCATCATGGCCCACCAGTTCGGCTTTCAGAACACCGTCGCCTCCATGGGCACGGCGCTCACCGGGAGACAGCTCAAAATCCTTCAGAAACTAACTAAAAACATAGTCCTGGCCCTTGACCCGGATGCCGCCGGCGAGAAGGCCATGCTCCTCGGACTGGAAACAGCAGCCCAATCGCTGGATACAAAGGTGGTGCCGGTCGTCCAGCCAGGAGGAAGCATAAGCTATGTGGATGTCATGGATGCGGAGCTTAAGGTTCTGGTGCTGCCGGAGGCAAAAGACCCGGACGAGTTTATCCTGGAGAAGCCGGACCGGTGGAGAGAGCTGGTTTCGAACGCCCTGTCCTCTCTGGATTTTGTTTTTACTGTAACTGCTTCAGGATTGAACCTGAATACCGCGGAGGGAAAAGAAACCGCGCTGGCAAAAATCTCACCTTTCATAAATGAGGTCAAAGACCCCGTCAGGCGTGCCTTCTGTCTGAAAAGACTCGCCTCCTTACTGCAAATAGACGCGAACTACCTGCAAAAGCTGTTCCCCTCCGCCATGGCCGGTAGGGGGTCCGCCTCAGCAGGACGAACCACACCCACCCAGGCGAAGAGGAGCTACGAGGAGTACCTGTTGAATCTCCTGTTCCGGTATCCGGCAATAAAGGATGAATCCGAATGCCTAAAACAGGAATTCTTTCAATTCGCGGAGAACCGGGAGCTTTACCTGGCATGGAAAAACATAGCCCATTTTGATATACTTAAGTCGAATCTTGAACCAGCTCTTGCATCCCATCTTGAGGCAATACTCTGTATCCCCGTGCCTCCCATACCTGTCGATAAAATAACGAAGCAGTTTGTTGACTGTGTTTCGCGCTTGAAGCAGGAATACATCAAAAGCCTCAAGGTGAAGGAGCAAGTCTACTGGAGCAACTGCGACATATGCTATGAGGAAAAAGATTCGGTGGACAAGAAACTGAAAGAGAGTGACGAACAGCTCAGGGTAGTGGAGACTACAAGAGATCTGGGGGAGGTTTTCAATGAGCAAGAAATCCAGCGCCGAGCCGGCTGAAAAGTCTAAGCAGAAAGAAAAGACGGAGGCCGTAAAGAAAGCCCTGGCGCAAACGCCCGGCCATGACGGACCTGCGCCGGAAGATGCCAAAAAGGCAGGCAGCCGCAAGACGGCCATTGCAGAGAAACCCGTGGCTGTGGCGCCTGCGCCTGAGGTTGCCATAAAGGCGGGCAAGAGCAAGAAGGCCCCTGTGGAAGAACCTGTTGCTCAGCCGCCCGTGGCTGATGTCGCCGTAAAGGCGATCAAAGGCAAGAAGGCCCCTGTGGAAGAACCCGTTGCTCAGCCGCCTGTAGCCGAAGTTGCCGTAAAGGCAATCAAGGGCAAAAAGGCTGTGGGCGGAGAACCTGATTTCGAAGATGAGCCTATCCCCGGCGTAGCTCTAAAGGCCGGCGGCCGCAAGAAGGCCCGCGCGGAAGAATTCCATGTTGATGAGCCTCGCGCCGCGGTGGCCGTGGAAGAACCGGATTCTGATGCCCTTATGGGGCCCTCCCTGGATGACATCGATTCTCCCGTGGCGGTGGAGGAGGAAGTCCCTCTGGATATGGACGAGAAGGCTGGAACCCTGTGGAAGGGCAAGGAATTCATCGAAGAGCCGGAATGGGGTCTTATGAAGCCGGAAGAAGATGAATTGTCCCTGGAACCCGGCCTTGAGCTTATGGCTGAGGAGGTCATCGAAGACCCCGTCAGAATGTATCTGAAGGAGATAGGCCGTGTGCCGCTTCTCAAGGCCGCTCAGGAGAAGGAGCTGGCAAGGGACAGAGAAGAGGGGAAATTCCTCAACCTGATAGAAGAAGAGTGGGTAAGAATGCGCGGCCAGCCGCCTTCTTCTACTGATATGATTGTTACGCTGCTCAACTACATAGAGCATGACGCGGCAACCGTTGATGCCCTCAAGTCGAGGCTCTTTCCCAGCGGAAAGGTGAAACTGCAGGATTTCTTCGCCTCTCCCGAGCTGCGCCAGGCTATTGATAATGAGATAGACGCCGTCATGTCGGCCGAAATAGCTGAGAAGACCGGCAAGGCACAGCGTGAGGTGGAGAAAGCCCTGGCGGATTTCTCCCTCATAATCAGCATATTGCCTCCCCTCCCCATAAAAGAGCTGGCGCGCATCACCCTGGTATCCAAAATCGGCGACATTACTTCGTCTGCGTCATTCCAGTCTTTCCTGGAGAAGAACCGCTCTCAAATCGAGACGCACCTGGACAAGGTCAAGGAAGATGCTGACAAGGCGGAACGGCATCTCATAGAAGCCAACCTCAGGCTCGTGGTGAGCGTCGCCAAGAAATATATCGGACGCGGGATGACGATCCTTGACCTCATTCAGGAAGGAAACATAGGGCTCATCCGCGCCGTGGAGAAATTCAATTACCGCCGCGGCTACAAGTTCAGCACATATGCCACGTGGTGGATCAGGCAGGCTATCACCCGCGCCATCGCGGACCAGGCCCGCACCATCCGCATACCCGTGCACATGGTGGAGACGATAAACAAGCTGCTCAGGGTGAGCCGCCGCCTGGTGCAGGACTACGGACGCGAGCCTACTTTTGAGGAAATAAGCAAGGATATGGAAATCTCCACGGAAAAGGTCAGGGAAGTCCTGAAGATTTCGCAGGAGCCTACCTCCCTGGAAACGCCTGTGGGCGAAGAGGAAGACAGCCACCTGGGGGATTTTCTGGAAGACCGAACGGCGCCCGCGCCGGTGGAAGTCGCTTCTTATCAGCTTCTAAAGGAGCAGATAGAGGAGACCCTCAACTCCCTGAATGAAAGGGAAGCCAAAGTGCTCAAGCTGAGGTTTGGACTCGAAGACGGACGCGCGCGCACCCTTGAGGAAGTTGGCAAGGAATTCGGGGTAACCAGGGAAAGGATTCGCCAGATAGAGGCCAAGGCCTTGAGAAAGCTGCGCCATCCCAGCCGCAGCCGCAGACTCAAGGATTTCCTGGAGTAGCATTCAAAGGCGGGACGGACAGGCTGCAAACGGGTTTAGGCTTCCGCTTGACAAGAGCCGTCCGTTCCGCTATTCTTATGCCCAGTAGTTTTCATCGGTACTTTATCAACTTAAACCTGTCATTCTGATAGTTCTTGGTGGATCTCCCTTTTCGGGAAGATTCTCTCAGGATGGCAATAGTTAGCTATTGCCTCTTATTGACATCCCTGTCGGTAATCTGTTAGTATTGTACCAGTGAGAGTGTGCACTTTAACAATTGAATAGTGGAAGGAAGTTTTAGCAAACTCTTTTTTGGAGAGTTTGATCCTGGCTCAGGATGAACGCTTGCGGTGTGCCTAATGCATGCAAGTCGAACGGTCTTCCTTTGGAGAGCAATCTTTAGAGGAAGGTAGTGGCAAACGGGTGAGTAACGCGTAAGTAACCTGCCCTCCAGTGGGGAATAATCCGCCGAAAGGTGGACTAATACCGCATATTATGATCGTGGGAAGTTCATGATCATCAAAGGGTCCGTAAGGACTCGCTAGAGGAGGGGCTTGCGTCCGATTAGCTAGTTGGTGGGGTAACGGCCTACCAAGGCTGTGATCGGTAGCTGGTCTGAGAGGACGATCAGCCACACTGGGACTGAGACACGGCCCAGACTCCTACGGGAGGCAGCAGCAAGGAATTTTGCGCAATGGACGAAAGTCTGACGCAGCAACACCGCGTGAGGGAAGAAGGCCTTCGGGTTGTAAACCTCTTTTCCCAGGGACGAATAATGACGGTACCTGGGGAATAAGTCGCGGCAAACTACGTGCCAGCAGCCGCGGTAATACGTAGGCGGCGAGCGTTATCCGGATTTACTGGGCGTAAAGAGGGCGCGGGCGGCTTTTTAAGTCGGATGTGAAATTTCTCCGCTCAACGGAGAAGGGTCATCCGATACTGGAAGGCTTGAGGGCAGCAGAGGGAGATGGAATTCCCGGTGTAGTGGTGAAATGCGTAGATATCGGGAGGAACACCAGTGGCGAAGGCGGTCTCCTAGGCTGTTCCTGACGCTGAGGCCCGAAAGCGTGGGGAGCGAACCGAATTAGATACTCGGGTAGTCCACGCCCTAAACTTTGAATACTAGGTATGGGGGGTATCGACCCTCTCCGTGCCGAAGCTAACGCTTTAAGTATTCCGCCTGGGGACTACGGCCGCAAGGCTAAAACTCAAAGGAATTGACGGGGGCCCGCACAAGCAGCGGAGCGTGTGGTTCAATTCGATGCAACGCGAAGAACCTTACCAAGGCTTGACATGTTGGCATTTAGGGACCTGAAAGGGCGACGATTTCCGAGTAATCGGAAAACCTTCACAGGTGCTGCATGGCTGTCGTCAGCTCGTGCCGTGAGGTGTTGGGTTAAGTCCCATAACGAGCGCAACCCTCGTTGCCAGTTGATTTTTTCTGGCGAGACTGCCCCGCAAAACGGGGAGGAAGGTGGGGATGACGTCAAGTCAGCACGGCCTTTATGCCTTGGGCTACACACACGCTACAATGGGTGGTACAAAGGGTCGCCAAGCAGTGATGCGGAGCTAATCCCATAAAACCACCCTCAGTTCAGATTGCAGGCTGAAACCGCCTGCATGAAGTCGGAGTTGCTAGTAAACGCAGGTCAGCATACTGCGTTGAATACGTTCTCGGGCCTTGTACACACCGCCCGTCACGTCATGGAAGCTGGTAACACCTGAAGTCGATGCGCTAACCCGAGCAATCGGGAAGCAGTCGCCCAGGGTGGGACTGGTGACTGGGACGAAGTCGTAACAAGGTAGCCGTAGCGGAAGCTGCGGCTGGATCACCTCCTTTCTAAGGAGAAACTTTTCTCCTAGGTCGTTAGCGGCCTAACAGCCGTTACAGTTACAGTTCTTCCTTCCACTATTCAATTGCTCAAGTCGCGGTTAGAGAAGGGTTCCGATATATCGGAACCCTTTTTTGTTATTCTGGAGACCTTTTGGCTGTTGAATGCGCAGGTTGACGCCTCCCGACTTTGTGATATACTAAAATATATCTCCGGGAAAGAAGCAATGAGGAGGTGATCTAAATGTGTCAGACATGCGCCGCCCATGCCAAGAAACCAGCGCCGAAACCTAAGAAGTAGGATATAAGGATAATTTCACCCGTTCATCAGCGGCCCGATTTTGGCAAAGTCTAGACTTGTCCCGAGTCGGGCCTTGGCTTTTTTGTGCTTTTCTTGCCTCAGCCGGGCCATTAGCTCAGTTGGTTAGAGCACGGTCCTGATAAGACCGGGGTCTGTGGTTCGAATCCACAATGGCCCACCACCCCCTCGCCAAAACGGCTCATCTTCGCTTTCTATCGGACGAATGGGCTGCGACGATTTGAGTTACTATCTTCCGGGCGCTTTCTTCCTTGCCGTGAGGTACAGGAACACGGGCGGTATAATAATTCCTGCTGTGGCGGCCGGGGGCGGAGTACTCGAAACGGATGACAGGCTGTATCCTGGTACCTTCTTCATAAACCGCTTTTTCCAGGCTGGTGCCGATACCTTTCCAGATATGAATCTGCCGGTTCAGGTACACGCCGTCAAGGGTTATGTAGACCTCTCCGAGAAACTTGCGGTTCCTCCTGTAATTGGATGCAGCCGTAAGGTAGGCGGTCAGCCCCGTCAGGGCAATGATGCCGAAAATCACGGACAAAATGAGAAGCGGATATTCGCGTGTGAATATCCACCATCCCAGACCGATTATCAGCGAGATAACCGTTATCATAATGAAGAGGCCTTTCCTGGCCTTGCTATCCTCGGCATACTCTTTCTCAGTATACCTGCGCCATTCCTCCGGGGTATAGGTCCAGTGTGCCAGCAGGTTCTTCTCTTTCAGCATGCCGTCCACGGCACGGGCCAGCTTATTGTAGATTATGGCTCCGGTAAGACCTGCGATCCCGACGAATAGGCCCATGACCTGCATGGCGAAACCGCCGTCAAATCCGTCGATGCCAAGGACGCCCGGAGCGAATATCGCAAGCACTCCCACAAGGCCCACACTTGCCCATATTAGAGCGGAGCGGCGGGGCGGATTGTTCTTTAAGCTCATTCAATACTCACTATGACTGTCATGGACAGTTCAATTTCGGCATATTATAATACACGCAATTTGTGACCCGGTTCAATCTTACCCTCAGACAAGGCCGGCTCATAACGATTCCAAAGGAGAGAACGGTTGAAGAAACGATATCTGAACATTATCATGCTACCATTTATTCTAACGCTGGCGCTTCTGCTTACGATAATAGCATGTAAAGGGGGAGCGGGTCAGACATCCAAAGGGCAAAACGTCACACAGCCTCCCACGCAGACGCAGAATAGGACGCCCGCGCCCGCGCAGACGCAAAATGTCAGCCAGACGCCCAGAGCCTCCGCGGAGACCAGCCAGCCTCCCAGGACCTCTGGAGGAGGCAGCCCGTTGCCGCAGACTTCAGGAAATGCCGGACAGACGACTAAGAAAGGGAACGCGGGCATGGCCTGGCAGGCTGAGATTCCTATTAAGGAACCGCTAAAAGCAGCTAACGGAAATCAGGGTGTCACCCTGGGAGATATTAACACCCAGCATGTAAAAGTCATTATCCCTCCGGCCTCCTTTGCCTCAGGTACCACACCCGTGGTTACCGTGAGCAACCCGGCGCAGGCGCCCCTGATGGACGGCAGCCGCGGCATCCCGGTTGGGAGTCCGGTCAGCATCTCGGTCGGAGACCAGCCGGTTCGTCTCAATAATCTGATGCAGATTACCATCAGGTTCGATAAAAGCAAGCTTCCTCCCGGAACTCAGGCTGACAACATCTGGGCAACTTTCTGGGACGGCAAACAATGGGAGTATTTCCGTCCCGATAAGGTTGACCTCCAGGCAGGTACCCTTACCTTCTCCACCGGGCACATGACTCTCTTCGGTGCGGCCAAAATTACTGTCGACGAACAAATTGAAAAATTCATTCACAGCAAGACTGTCGCCGAGGTAGCCCAGAAAGATGTGGTGGACGAAGTTGTTAACAAGCTTTCCGAGCATGCCATAGATAGTCTTCTCAAGGACCGCCTTGGTCTGAAGGAAGACGCCTGGAAATACAAGGTGTCCTCCAGCCTGCTCAAAGATGACGAGTGGGCGGATATCGCCAAACAGGCCAAGGCGATTTACAGCAACGGGATAAATCAGAGGCAGGAAGAAGAAGTGGCGCAGCTTGTACAGACAATAAACGGGTTTGTGGCCAAGAAGATGGTGGAGAACATAGACGAGGGGGTTCTGTCCGGAGCCCTCAAGAAGATTCCCGGAAGCGGGGATGAGGCCTCGAAAGGACTGGAAAAGGGCGTTGAGTATTTCACCGCAGGGACCGAGGCTGCCGCTTACCTCGCGGAAAAGAACTACCGCGCCGCGGCGCAGATTATCGGCGGCAAGCTGGCGGACGAGTTCAAGATTACGAAAGTTATCAAAGCCAGTGCTGAGATTATCCAGTACCGCATCAATGTCTGGAAGGACTCTGAAATAGAAGCCGCTTATAAGGCTTACCGGGATGGCGCCAGCACCAGGTCGGCCTACGGATACGAGGTAGAAAAGAGGAACTTTGGCGATGTCTGGGAGCAGATGCGCGCCATTGATCTGAGATTGCAACATGATGCCGTCGAGGCTGAAATAAAAGCCCGCATAGATGGCGGCCAGTCGCCTCCGACGCCGAGGGAGGAGGAACTTATCCGGGCCAAGGTTAGGGCAAACCTGGAGGCTGAGTTCAAGGAAAGGGCCGCCAAGGATGACCAGGTGGCCACGGAGGAGGCCGAGTTAAAGAAACTGATGGCCGTTTTCAAAGCGAGGGGCTTGCTCGATGATGCCTCCGGCTATCGTTACGGCAACGATAATCTGGAATTCCGCATGGGCGCGGTCTTGCGTATGAGGGACAGGATCCTCCGCGATACCGCCGGCAAGAAGGTGACCAACGAAGATATCGCCGACCTGACTGCCAGCTACCTCTCAGGAACGCGTGTTCAGGGAGAGGCTGCCTATATAGCTTTAATGATGAAGAAGTTCGGCATAGACCTCGCGGCCAAACCGTCTCCACCACCACCTGCCCCCGCTACGGTGGGCCTTCTGAATAAACGAGATACAACTCAGTATTTCGGCACTGAAGCAAACCCTTTCAAAGTAACGCTTGGCGGGAAGATTACAGGAGACCCGGGACTGCGTTTCGAAGGGGCCAAATGGGAGCAGTACGCGGGATTAGGAGGTCAGGTTATTAACCGCTCAGCAGGCTATATTCTGGTTTTTGTTTATTCGATACCGGCTAACGCCAGGAAAACAAGCCTTGATTTTGAGGGGGTAGTCTTGAAGGTCGAGGACCCCGGGCAGAAGGTACTCAGGAGGTCTTTCCCACGCGATGGCGGCACACCGGCCCAGGATAGCACATATACATGGGTGGGATGGCAAGAAGGCACCTTCAGCGGCAAGCCTCTAAAGGCCTTACCTAAAGACACTTATGGAGCTCCCTGGACGAACGGCTCTCCGGTAAGCGGTAAAGATATGGTCCAGGTTGATGCCGCGGATAATCCGCCGTGGGCTGCCGCGGGTGGCGTTCTTTTCAATGTGAAATATAAGTTTGATTATGAAACGATATTTGGCCCCCCGCAAGGGACGCGCGAGACGCAGCTGCCTCCTTACAGAAGTAATGCGGTATATGGTGACGGGGTTGTGATAAAGCTGGTCAGGCGCTGAATCTGAGGCGTTTCCAATTACTGTGGCTTCCCCGGGGTGAATCTACAACCGTTCGGCGGGAGGCAGCTTGATCCTGTATATCATGGCCTCGGCCTCCGTCGCGAGTTTCCTGAGCTCGGCGGCCAGCTTGCCAATGTCTTCCGGTGTCTTATCGTTCACGGCATCACGTGGCCCTGTCTGTTTCAAAAGACCGTCCACCTCCCGTGATAGCTGACTTACGCTCGTCGCCAGCGAGGCATAGGCCAGCTCTGTTTCCGATCTGACCGAAAGGTGGCTCTGAAACATCGTGTTCAGGCCCTGTAGTTCCTGTATCCTTCTGTGCAACTGTTCCTGCATTGTCCTGCGCTCGGTAACATCTCGGGACACATGGACCGCCTGGATAACTTTGCCATGCTCATCAAGCACCGGATAGGCGGAGACCTCGGCGAATATCTTGTCGCCGTTTCTGGCATAATGAACGTGCTCGACTACCGAATGTTCTCCGCTTTTTACAACATCGTGGAGGGGGCAAACATCATCCGGCGCTTCACAGGGACTGGTGCGGTGGTGGGTCAATTCGTAACATTTCTTACCTATGACCTGATCCTCATCCAGGCCGGACTGTTTCAGAAAAGCGCTATTAGCTCCGACTATTTTGAAATCCTTAACATCTATGATGCTGATAGCCTCGCTGACGCTATTAAAGATACTTTTAAGGAATTGTCTTGAATATTTTGCGTTTTCCTGCGCCTGCTTCCGCTTGATGAAATCAATTACCATACTGTGAACACCTTCCCATGCTGAGTGAGTTTTAAGTATATCATAGCAGTCAAATATGAAAAATTTATGGAGGAATTGTGGATACTTCCGGCGTTCCGGCTCAATCACCCGTTGTATGATAATATAAGTTCAGGAGGGAGAAGATGGAACAGAGACCATACGGGAAAACCGGGCAGAAGTTCGGCATCCTTAGCTTCGGGGCGCAGCGTGTGGTTGACGGCCACGGCTGCTCCGAAAAGGACGCCATCCGCATTCTCAACTACGCGCTGGACAACGGCATCCGCTACTTCGATACCGCCTGGATCTACTCGGAAGGACAGTCGGAGGAAAGGGTTGGCATGGTTGCACGCACCCGAAGGAAGGAGATGTGGATAGCCACCAAGACCTGGGCCCGCGACCGCGCCGGCGCCAGGAAGCAGCTTGAGGAGAGTCTCAGAAGGCTCCGGACGGACTACGTTGATGAATGGCGGATGCACAACATCTGGTCAATTTCTGAACTCGACAAGGTAACCGGGCCGGGAGGTTCTCTGGAAACCGCGGTGCAGGCCCGCAAGGAGGGGCTTGTGCGCCACATCAGCATCAGCGGGCACAGCAACCCCCGGGTACAGCTCGAAGCGCTCAACCGCTTCCCCTTCGATACCGTGCTTTGCGCCATGTCGGTGCTCGACCATTTCGTCCTCAGCTTCGCCGAGGAGTTTCTGCCTGTCGCCAACTCCAGGGGAGTTGCCGTGGCGGCTATGAAAGTGCTGGGGCTGGGACGCCTGAAAAAGCTCTACAAGGATGCCCTGCGCTACGCCTTCGGCCTGCCTGTCAGCACGGTCGTCGTCGGCATGGAGAGCATGGTGCAGCTAAAAAGAAACCTGGCTGTCGCGGAATCATTTCAACCGCTCAGCGACGCGGAGCGCCTGGCTCTGTTCAAGAAAGTCCTGCCGTCCGTGACCCCGGAAAACGTGCCCTGGAAGGCCGAGGACTGGGACGATCCGGTAGAATGGAAAAAGCGGGAGAAGCTCTAGAAGTCAGGCCGAAAAGTCCAAAATCGCTGTCATTTTGGCGCTCGGCAGATATGATTTTTGGGAGAAAAACATGCCAAAAAGGGGTTTTCGTCCGCACTTCTAGTACCTAGTTGCACGAATTCGCGTCATGAAGATTCTTCGCTACGCTCAGAATGACAACTCTATCTTGTCACCCTGAGCAAAGCGAAGGGTCTCAAACATGGTCGACATTACGACTATCAATGCAATTACGCACCAGAGTAACCCGGCATATTCCCGGGTCGTCGCGGACCCCCTTGTGCGCCTTCGTCCCTTATTTCCAAGTGCCGCGCGCAAGGCCCGCCATGACCTCTTTGTGGTCTGCCTCGTTCGGCGGCGGCGATACCACGTGGAGGGCCACGAACCTGGTCTGCGCCTTGATACCCCGGGCCTCGCCCCCCTTCACAAACACCACAGCGCCCGGCTCCACCGCAGACTCGTTTTCGCCCGCGGTCACCTGGGCTTTCCCCTCCAGTACCAGTAAAGTCATGTCAACGCCGGGATGGTGCACGGGAATGAACTGTCCCGGCTCCAGACAGACCAGAAGCGCTCTGACACGCTCGCTCTGACCCAGCGGCACCGGATTGAATTTGGCCGCGTTGAAAGCTACGTGCTCTTTGTACGATTTGATTATAGTTGCCATGGGTTCACCTCTCTTAACATGAATTCTATCCTGCCGGGTGGCGCCCGCATACGACTTTTATCTCACCGGTCAGGAGGTAAGCCACGCCACGTCGCCGCAGAGGTCCGGGCGGCGGGGCCGGGAGGAGAAAACGGCGAATTCTGCCTTTTCTTTTTTCAGCGTTGTGGAATCGCCATGTCCCGGGTACACCGGCGTATCGTCCGGCAATGCAAAAATCCTGCCGGTAATGGACTTGACTATCTCTCCGAGAGCCCCCGGCGACCCTGTCTGGCCCGGGCCTCCCGGGAAGATGGTATCTCCCGACAGCAGGTATTTGCCCAACCTGAAGCACAAGCTGCCCGGGGTATGCCCCGGCGTATGAATGACCTGGATACCAAGCTTGCCCGCGGAGAGAGAATCTCCGTCGTTCAGCAGCATCTCCGGCGAGTGGGACAGACTGCCCGCGTCGGCGGAGTGAATCCCCACCGGGACTTTCAGGCGAGCCCGCAGTTCCGGCAGGGCGCCTGTGTGGTCCGAGTGACTGTGAGTGATGAGTATGTACGCCGGTTTCGTGCCTTCAAGGCTCTTCAGTATCTTGGCTGCTTCCGCGGGGGCGTCAACCAGCACACTGACCCCGGTTTGCAGGCACACTACTACGTAGGCGTTCGTTCCCCATGACCCCAGTTCAAGCCGCTCTATTCTAACATTACCGTCATTTACAACAATCACTGCAATTACGCCAGCAGCCCCCTCGCCGCCATGTCTCTGGCCACATCACCGAGGCCCAGGCTTTCGAGTTGGTCTTTCTTCTGGAGGCCGGTCTCCCGGTCCCACCCGCGCAGCTCATACAGCTCTCCCAGCATTCTCTGGAACTCTGCCCTGTCCAGCACGGCCCCTTTTCGGGAGATAATCTCTCCGTTCCTGCCCGGCAGAAGAACATCGGGATTCAGCCGTTCGTTCTGAAGCGGAACAGTGAAAGACGACTCTGGCAGGATATCACCCTCCCTACCCCGGTGTCCTTCCCTGGCCCAGATGGCCCGCTGTACATTCATCAGCCGCTCCCCTACACGGTAAAGCTCCTGCTCCGTTGTTTCTCTGCCTGTAATGGCCGAGAAAATCTGACTGTCGAGGGTTGGATCGCCCACATGGTCGGGCGAATGTTCCACGTAGAGAATGGGAACAAAATGGTCGCAGAGTACGAGACATTCCCTCGCCAGCTGGCGGTCCTGGATCATCTTCGCGGCCAGGGCCTTCCCATCGTACGTGGAGTAGTCTACCGCCAGTTCGCTTCCCCAGAACCTCTTCGCTATGGCACGGTAAACGGAGCTGGAAAAGTTGGCGCCGGGCTCCTTTTTTGCCCAGCGCACCCACGGACGGGATATCCGGCTGACTTCGTGAAGCTGCTGAATGGGCTGCCTGGGTTCCATGGCGTAAAGCAAGGACGTGGTGATGAATGTCTTCGGCGTGTAAGTCATGACCTCACCGGCCATGGTAACATCGCCGCTGTTCGCGAGTTCCAGAGCCCTGCCCCCCACGAACCCCGCGGCGCGGCGCACCCCGTGGGCCAGTACCTCGCCGAAGCCGTCGCGCCGGGCGATGTTTCCGGCCAGGGCCTGTATGAATTCCAGGCTTCCCATCTTGCTCATAGGGAGGCCTGTGTTATTTTCCGTCAATACGCCTTCCTTGTAGCAGCGGTTGAGCCAGACTATTGTACTGACCATGGTCTTGGTATTCAGTCCGTAATGGTCGCATATCCTGGTGGCGTGAAAAGGCACTTCTCCCGCTTCCCTGGAGTATTTCGAAGCCCATTCTTTGTAGAAAGAGCTGCTCTGGCACATGAATTTGCCCTTGGTGCCGTCTTTGGCCGTGTAAATGCCCCGGGTACAATCAATAGTGCAGCCGGTGCAATTGTCTTTCTGAAAGTCTCCAGCCACTTCTGTTTCGAAATAGGGGTCGTCTTTCTTCATTTCAGCAATCCGTTCAACCAGTTCCGCCAGCCGCTGGGGATGCGCTGCCTCGACCTTGCCGCTTCCCCTTACGGCAATCGCCTTGAGTTTCTTGGACCCCATAACGGCTCCCAGGCTCCCCGAGCCGCTGGAGTCGTTATCGGCCAGAAGAGTAGCCATGCACGTCATGTTGTCACCTGCAAGCCCCGTAGCCACCACCTTCAGGGAACTGCCGTGCTCCCCTTTGAGACTTTCCCTGACCTGCACCGCGCCCTTTCCCCGGAGTCCCGCGGCATCGGCGATTTCTATTTTCTCATCCTGGATGAGGAGATAGACCGGCCTGTCCGCCTTGCCCCGGACTACCAGGGCGTCGAAACCTGCGGCCTTCAGTTCGACGCCCCAGCTTCCACCGAGATTACAGTGCGTAAAGAATTCAGGAGTGGTGGACGGAGACTTGCCGCAGACCACCCAGCGGGCTCCGGAAACCCCCTCAAAACCGGCGCAGGGTCCTGTGGCAAAAATCAGCCTGTTCTCCGGATCAAAAGCCCTGACCTCCGGCGCGACCTCGTCCCAGTAAATCCTGGCGGCTATACTCTGCCCTCCCGGAAAGTCCCGCGCGTAATCACCGGTAGGCATTGTGGTGACAGCTCCAGTGGAGAGGTCTACCCTTGCTATCTTCCCCGCGTATCCCGGATTCTTGCGCATTTCCGTCCTCCTTGTTTTTGTTGCAAACCTTACTCCGCAGCCCCGGCCTGCTCCGCTCTCCGTAGCCGTTTGGTCTTCGAGCGCCTGCGCTTGGCCTCCAGCCGCCGCGTCTTCGAAGCGAGCGTCGGCCTTGTCTTGCGGCGGGTCCTGGGCTCCTGCGCCGCCTTGCGTATCAGTTCCACCAGGCGCTCGATGGCATCCTGCCGGTTCGCCGACTGGGTGCGGAAGCGCCGGGCCTCTATGATAAGCACGCCTTCTTCCGTGACGCGCCTCCCCGCCAGAGTCAACAGTCGCCTGCGAACGTCATCGGTCAGAGACAGCGATTTGGCAGCGTCGAAGCGTAGCTGAACGGCCGTGGCCACTTTGTTGACGTTCTGCCCGCCTGGCCCCGGGGAGCGGATGAACTCCTCTTGCAGCTCGTTCTCGTCTATGGCGATGGCGTTGGTTACCTGAATCATATCTCCAGCTTACATTAATCCGGGGATACTTTACAACAGGATATATCAAAGCTAAAATGAGCACAAAATAAGAAAGGGGGGAATCCAATGGTTAAGAAAGCTCCTGCTCCGCGTATGCCCAAAGTCAAGAAGGTGAAAAGCGTTGAGGAACTCATGCCCATGGCGAGGCACATGGTCAGCAAGGACCCACCCAACATGTATGACGGCATCGAGGTAAAGAAAGGCCAGCGGGTCCTGGTAGTAAACGACCAAACCGCCGACCAGCTTGTGTTCCAGGCTTTTTCCACCGCGATAAAGGAAAGGGGCGCCCACCTAACGGTCATAGACCTGGAGGGTTTCCGCAACCTGAAGAATGCCGGAGAGCTGGTGGATAGCACCTTTTCCAACGCCTGGTATCCCGCCTGGGTATGGGAGGCAGCCAGAGAAGCGGATGTAATCCTGCTGTGTGCTTTCTTGAAGCCCCCGCACACCCCCCTGCCCAGGCTACCGAACAAACCGGTACTGGATAATCTCGAGCTGACTGCCGACCTCATGATAAGCGAACACCAGACTTACCCCGTCGAGATAAGAGATGCCATAGACGCGGTGGCTTGGGAGAAGATAGCCGGCTCCCGGAAAATCAAATGGACGGACCTGGAGGGAACGGACCTGGAGCTGAAGTTCAGCGAAGCGGAATGGAAAACTCACAGCGAGCGTTTTGTCAAGAGGACAGGTTTGCCCTACATGCACGGGCACCTGCAACTGCCGGCTCCTTCCGTCCAGATAAACGGCGTTTTTGTCAGTAGCAGCCTGACCTTCGGAGGCCTGATACCCCGGATAACCCTTACCATTGAGAAGGGCCAGATTGTCAACGTGAAGGGCGGGGGAGCGTTCGGCCAGAGGCTGAAGGACAGCTTCAAGACCCATGCAGGTCTGACCAGCCCAGCCTGCCCCGGGCCCGGCATAAACTGGCTCACCACCATAGGCATATGTACCAATCCCAGGGTCAGGCGTTCGCCGTTCGTTGATGAGCTCTCAGGCTCGGCAAGGGTTGCCGCGTGGACTTTCGGACACCGCCGCGCCGGAATTTTTCATTCATCGGTCGGCGAGGGATATGTCTCCGCCACCCACAAGCTCATAAGACACATGGACAACTATTTCAACACTCTGGTAACCGATAAGGGCACGGCCATAGAGAACGGGCACATGCTTGCTCTGGATGACCCCCGGGTCAGAAAGATCGCCTCAAAATACGGCGACCCGGATAAGCTGCTCACGGAAGCCTGGATTCCAGAGGTCCCGGGCGTCAACGCCCCTTAGTATTTGTACTCAGTTGCACGGAAACTTAGAAATTCCTCTCTCCTCTTTGCGGGAGAGAGGAATTTTATCGTATATCTATTTCTGCAACTTATTAACGGGCTGTTGTTTTGAACAGGGGAAGATTTGCTATAATTAGGAACCAGGGATTTCTTCGTTAGTTTCGATGTTAACAGACGTTTGGGGCAACACCGTTCAACTTAGTCCCGAGAGAGCTGCACACATAATGGAGCACCCCGAAATGCAAGGTCAGCAGGACAAGGTGTCTGAAACGCTCTTGGAGCCCGATGTGGTTATCCAATCCAAGAGCGACAACACTGTCAGATTATCCCATCGCTTTTATACGGGGCTTGTTGTAGGCGATAAGCATCTCTCCGTAGTGGTGAAGTATGTGGAGCCTCACATATTTGTGATTACCGCATACTTCACCGATAAAGTTAAGAAGGGGGCGATTCTATGGAAAAAGTGAAGGTCTGGTACGATCCCCAGGGAGATTTCCTTGAGGTTACGTTTGAACAGAAAGTCGGTTACTTCAGAGAAACGAAATTCGATCAGGTCATGGAAAAGGTGGATATGGAAGGAAACATAATTGGTTTCTCCATCCTCAAGGTTAGTTCTATGAAGGAAAAACCCCTCGATATTGACCTGGTAAACGTAAGTTAATAAACTTTATGGAAACAAACGTCCTGTATACGGCGAAAATCTGGAAATATTGCGGAAGTATATCCCTGCTTATTAATAGTGCTCAAAACAGTGAAAGAAAGGTCATAGCATGAACATCGAACTGGCTGGAATAATGGCCTTGGATAGGTACCTAGAACCCGCAATAGCCTTCAAAAGTAAATCTCACCTATGATAGCACGGAGGTGCCTTTAATTACACGGGGCCTGCTAATAACCGAAGACGGGAAGGTATTGTGCCCCGTACATGAGGCAGAAGACATAAGCCTAACATGGAACAGGAACACCGAAGCCGATAACGTATCTGCTCTTGGCACGAACCGGGACAATAACATAAGGAGCCAGAAGAAGCGAGCTGTGCACCTCCAAGCGACCCTTACCGAGAAAAGTGTGGGGCACCTGGACAAGATCAGGAACCGCAACAAGAAGGGGGATGTTAATTTCAAGCTAGCCCTACACACAAGGGTGATGGCGTCAAAGGCGTTAGTGTGCCCCCTTTATTTGCTTGCGCCGGACGTTTTTCCCCAGCCCCTGGTACAGACTCTAAAATCTCAAGGGGCATCAATTGCAGCATACAAATATGTCAGCGATTACCAGGGTCAAATGGGCAATTTGTGGCTCATATCCGGCGATAACGGTCCAACATTCTTGTCCATTAGTGACGTCAAAGCCGACCTGTCCGGCACCATACATGCAAGTGATTGGATCCATGACTTTTCCCCCCAGCTTGGGATAGGAAGGTTTCTCGTCGCCGAGTTGCCATTGCCTGAAACAGTTGCATCAGGATCGGAATTCAGTGACAGGCTTAGCAAGGCATACAAGGCGCTTCAAGAGGTGAGGGAAAAAATAGTCAGTGGCGAATGGACAGAGGCCGTGCAGAAGACTCGCCCGATAGCGGAACTATTGAGGAACGAAGCTCTGATAAAGGAAACGTTATGTAAGCATGGTGGCGATGAGGTGGCCTGCAATTCGCTTCTCGGCAGCATAAAGAGCCTTTTTGAATATGGTTCCCGGTTTATCCATAAGGTAGACAAAGACGGTAAGACCTTGCCACCAGACATCCTAGCCCAAAAAGAGGATGCGTACCTGGTTTACTCGATGTCCGTGTCATTGCTCAACCTGATCGCACAAAAAGCCCGCAAGCCTGAACCACAATAAAGTACTAAGTATCTCAGCCTCGCCTTTACGCAAGAGGGAGGCTGTTCAGTGAGTATATTTGTTGAGAAGTGAATTGTGAAAAAGAGAAAGAGGTTCCTAGCTTTTTTTCAATCTCTATGCCCTTTCCGCTGCCTCACCGTGAATCAAAGAACGTGTTGTCTTGCGTGTTGCGTCAAATAAAACTGTTACCGAACGGTACTCATTGACTCATAATTACCTGTTACCGAAATGGTCGTTCTCATCTCTTTGTCTTTAGTGACAGGACGATCCGCCAGTTTCCATAG
>Ga0082335_1000557_pt1 | contig 91433 bp, 100 predicted proteins | sample Subgrocontami58m_FD_72375 | JGI IMG/M metagenome (GOLD analysis project Ga0082335, IMG submission 72375) | Subsurface groundwater microbial communities from S. Glens Falls, New York, USA - GMW37 contaminated, 5.8 m (SPADES assembly) (version 2) ...
ACTCACGTCACCGCCTGACCGAAGCAATACCCTTACGGTTGAGCATCCGTAACGTCCACCGGGCTTCTTGAACCAGGGATTGGAATCGTGGCTTCGCACGACTCCAATCCTTATTTGTTAGACTGCAAGATCTGTCAGCCTAACACGCCAAATAATCATCAGCCCTGCTCACAACCCGTCCATCGGGCTTCTCACCCCCTTTCCACCTCGATTCTGCACATGGGTGTAGATCCCGGGTGTCTTCATATCGTTGTGGCCACGCAACTCCTGGACGGCCCGGATGTCATAGCCATCTTCAAGGATAGTCTTCATCTTCGCCACGCGCTCGGGAGAAGAGGGCGGAGGTCTCCTGAAAACAGCACGGCCCTTCAGGGCTCATGATGCCCCAAAGGGCCATATCGGTCTTCGTCTTCGGCGTGATGCCGGTTCTGGCTAGAAGCAGGTTCCCGCTACTCGCCATGTCTGCATCCTCACCCTTGACAAAAAAGGATAGCACCGAGTAGCCGACTTGTAGCATTCAGCTTATATGGGTGTCAATGGAAAAAATGAGCCGTATTGAGAGCCGTACTGGCGGGATTGGCAGCGTAGATTACAGCCACGAACCCGTACTCCGGCAAGTCCACATTACGGGGGTGTAATCTACACCCCACTCGGTGGCAGGCACGGTTCTGCGAGTACTGCTGACCTCCACCTTGGCGCCTCACGTGCGGCTCTCAGGGGGCCTCCAGATGATCGCTTCGAGCCGGCGCCGAACTCGACGGGAGACTGGCCTTCATCCCTGACGGGGGCGACGATCCAAATTACATACCCATCGGTCGGCGTTCTTGCAATTTTCTCATCTTAAATAGTCGCTGTCCCTATTATTCCGTGGCCACCAGGAAGCGCGACGCTATGTTAGGCCGCTCCCATTTTATCGAAGCACCTCCGCCCTCTGTGCAAGCCCACATAACCTTCACCGCGGTCGGCGCCTCACACAGGGCTCCGGAGAAGTGCAAGAACATCTGGAGCGGAGCCGGGGTCCTTTGTCTTCGGGTCAACGAGCATGCACTTCAGGAAGCCGACCGGCCCCTTGTCGCCGAGCGCGTATGCACCCGACAGTCGAAGAGCCGCGTGGTGTTGGCCAGGACTGAACCCGGCGCCGAGGACACGCTTCTCGCCGAGGACGGTCCAGCAAATCGTGAGCTTCTCCCTGGCCAGGAACTCCCGCAACAGGTCTTCTCGAAGAAGAAGGGCGCTCGGACCGTCTGCATGAACGGTTGGATCAAGCGCAGCGAGTCGACCTCCAGCATCCACGAAATCCGCGCCGACCCCGGTCCATCGAATCCCGAGACCGGTGACGAGCTCGCTCGCAGGAAGTCGGAGCGTGTAGCTCTCGTCAACCGAGCAGTCGAAACCACCGGCCTCCCGCAGGTACTCGAACGCCACTGCGCGGATCTTCACAGGGCAGCCGTGGTTGGGCTGCGTCCACCCGTCATCGCCAAAATACTGCTGCTGGAAGTACCGAGACGCCAGTGCCCAACCGTGCTCGCCCAGGAACATCCGGTAGACCTCGGGGGCGTTCGGCATCCACCGTCCCCAGAAGTCGACGTCCTCGGCCCACTTCACGAAGGCCTGTCCGTCTTCCGCTCGAATCAGGTAGCCGGTGCAGAGGTACCAAAGCTCACGGCACTCAACGTCGGTCGAGTCTCGGTCGGCCGGCGCTTGCTGCTTCCAGTTGAAGTAGCCCTGGGCGTTAAGCCAGCGCGAAGCATCGTCGGGGCGCGTGACGCTCAACAGGTCCTCGACCGTAGGGAGGTCGTTGCAACATAGCACCCACTCGCGCGGGTTGCCAGGATCTCCCCAGTTCTCGTACCGGGCCGAGCCCCACCATGCGCGCGAGTGGCCACCCCACGAGGTCCCCCCACGCGAAGCTCGCATGGTGCATGATGGATCGATGTCGCGCAGGTAATCCTGCCACGGACCCTCGTAGGATTGGTCGCCGTTCTCTTCCCGGAACTCTTCGCGGTACTGAAACTGATCAGCCACGAGCGCCATGATCTCGTGGTAGGCGATCCACTGGTACTTCTTACCAATCCGCTCGGCCTTCGATGCTTCGCGACCGGCGTAGCCAATGAAGAACCGGTCGAAGCGCCCGAAACGCTCAGTGGTCAATCCGAGGTCGAACACGCGCCAAAGGATGTAACGCTGGATCTGACCCAGATCGAAGCGCGGAGGCCAACGCCCTTCGCGATCGCCGTTCTTCGCGGCCAACATCTCGTTGACTCGTTGCGCGTGCTCCTCTGTGAGCGCGGCTTCCAGCGTGGCGAGCGCCTCCTCCCTTCTGTTCTCCAGCGCCGCGACCTCGGGAGGACGGGCTTTCTCGATCTCTAGCGCGAGGGCGTCCATGTCTGAGAGGTCGACATCTCCTGTCGTGCCGCCCTTGTCGCGCTGCGCGAACCAGTCGGCGACGAATGAGCGCGACGCCTCATCATGCGCTTTGTCTGCAGCCTCAAACTTCTCCCACGCCCTACGTTCACCCTCCGAGAGTTCGGGAAGGAGGGCGCGCAGCAGACCCTCGGGTCGCTCCGGCGGCTTCCACGCTGGCTCGTCGAGCTTCAATGAAAGCCAGTCGCTCGCAGTCGATGACGAGTTTGTCCCGATCACGTAGTGCGCAAAGTCATCACCCATCACCGAGCTGCCGATGCGGTTTCGTCCCCACTCGAGATCCCCGCTGTCATACGAGCCTCGAGACCAGTCCGGGAGTAGCGGCGTGATGTCCTTCTCCGTCGGGATGGTGGGCCACTGGCTCGTGTACGGTGGACGGATGCGGTCTGCGTTGGCGTCGATCTTGGATCCGAGGTGGAGAGCACGCTCGACAACACCGCGCGCGTAGTCGCGGAGCAGAATGTGCGGAGGAGGAGTACCAGCTGCGAATACCCGACCGTACACGCATCCGGCGAGATCGCCCACCTCAGCAGGATCGTGGCATCGCATGGCCGTCCCGTACGCGACGGCGTAGACCCGCTCCAACACGTATGGATCATCGAGGTCGGCGAAGCGCTTGACGAGCCGGACGACCGCGGCCAGGCGGCCAGTCAGCAGGCACACGAGGGCCTTGGTGGCCCGATCACGAAGGAACCGATTCGATGTCGTGAGCATCCACGACAACGCAGTCGCACACAGTTCGACAGTCTGTTCGTCCAGCGCCGTGCTCGACGCCACAGAAGACGCCCAGTCCACCAGCCTGTCAACCGCGCCGTGGGTGCCCCAAGTCTGGTGCAAGTAGACGCTCCACCAAGCATCGCGCTCGGGCATCGTATCCATTCGCAGCCGCTGATCGAGGAACCTCGCGTTGAAAGGGTGCCCCGGCAATGTGGCAACGGTTAGGAGCACGTCGAGAGTGTCGTGTAAGTCGTGGTCGTTTCGGCAGAGCTTGTTCAACGCCTCGCGCGTACCGTCTGAGAACGCTGTGAGCGCGCGCCACACGAGGCTCTGTCGAAAGGCATCTCCAGTTCCCCAGCGATCCGCGATCTTCGGAGCGAGGATGATCAGCTCCTTCCCGGTGCGCTCGGGAACCTGGATGCACATGGCCTCGAGGAGGCCGGGCGCGACGTACTGCTTCTCATCGCAGAAGAATGCCAGTGGGCCTCCCGCCGAGAAGGCGGAAGCCGGATCGTTAGCATCAAGGTGCCTGTCGAGCAGCGTCTTGGCAGCGAGATGATCGGCGAAGCGCTCATATGCAACGAAGATGACTTCTTCGCGGTCTGCGTCCTGGCGCCACGCGGCCTCCTCGACCAAGACACCTTCGACAACCAACCCGCGGTAGAGGGACCGCTCGAAATCGCGGCCTGGGAGCAGGCCGTTCACGACCTCCCCGGCCTTGGCCAACGTCAGCCAGCGCTCGCCAGAGTCGATGAGTGTCTTGGATACGGCCTCCAGAGCCTGTCGCACCAGTTGGGTCCTGGGATCGAAGCCGAGCGCTGACGCGAGACGATCGTTGATGGCTCCGAGGTACAGCTCGAATACGGCGGTGATGCCGTGGAACCCGCGTGGCAGCCGCCGTTCCCCCTTCTCGTGAAGGCCGCGGCAAAGAGTCTTGAGGAAGAGGGGGTTGCGAAACTCCGGCGCGAGCAGCGGAGTCGATGGCAGCTCCAGGCCGTAGTGGACGAAGAACGTTCTGGTCGCGTCGTACTCGTGCTCCATGAATCCATGGTGCGTCACAGCGGCGGCACGGGTACGTACCTCCTCGGGAACGACGATTTCCTCGTAGGACGAACGCACCGAGAGCACCACTCCGATCCACGGAGATCGCTCGAGGTGCGCGAGAAAGGCCGCAAGGTGGCTCGGCCAGATAACCCGTCCGGCCCCTTCGTTAATGGCGTCGATCAGTACGAGCGCGCGTGAGCCAGCTGCCTGCGCAGCCGATTCGAGGGCGCCGGCGAACTCCTCGGCGGACAGACCCGCCAGGTCGAGCTGTTGAAGAGCCTGCGTCCACGGCGCGTCGTTGCTCACGAACCGCTGACCCATGAGAAGCACAGTTGGCCGGTCGGCGGTGACGCGCTGCCGCGCCACGTCGCATAGAAGATGGGTCTTGCCCGTACCCGCGACGCCGCGGAGAAGCATCAACGCTCCGCCCGCGATGCCTTCCGCATGGGTGAGCGCTTCGCGTGCGCTCCGGAGCTCCGAGGACAGACCAAGGAGCCGAATCCGACGGTCCCTGAATGGGTTGCTTCGGTAGGAAGGATGGCTGGCTTTCGTTCCGGTCATCGCCTCCGGCTTGGCCTCCTGCTCTCGTTCGCGCTCAGCGAGTAGCCGCGCAACCTCCTCGGCCGCCGCCTCTGCGGCGTCGACGTGGTCGGCGATTCCCTTGAACGGGAGGGAGCCTACCGGCTGGGCCTCTACGGTCCCGAGTCCAGCGAGGACCGCCTGAACCTTTGACGACAAGACGGCTGTGGCAGCGTCAAGAGTCGGCTCGGCGGGATTCGGCTCGGAGTATTCGGGGGTCCGAAACTTCTCGCGGATCTTCCGAGCATGCGCTTTGATACGGTCGAAGAATCGATCCGTACGCCCAAATGCTTCGAACTCGCCCGCGATAGGCAGATCCACATGGATCTTGCGCGTGTAGCGCGGGCCCGCGGTCCGCACGGCTTCGTCCAGTCGAGCCGAGAACCAAGCTCCGTCGAACCTCCGCACGTCGAACCAGAAACGGACACGCCCCACGTGTTGCGGCCGAGACAACCGTTCAAGTAGCTCGGAGCTGCCCCAGTAAACGAACTCGATGGTCCCGCAATTCGAAGCCCACTTGGTCCACTTCTCGACATGCTCGTCCCAGCGCGCCTTCGCAGACTTTCGCCCGTCGACGCGAGCGTCGTGGAGATCGAGCGGAACGCAGACGAAGTACCGAACGAGCCGCGGGTGCTTCTCGACGGCTGTTTTGATGGACTCATCGAGCTGAGACCACTGTGAGTCACCAAGCCCCTTGAAGTACTTGGCCTGCCATCCCCACTCTGTACCGTCACTCAAGACCGCGTAGCACTCGACGCCGGCGTCAGGAGCACCTTTCCGCTCGAAACGGGAACCAGTCGGACTCTCGGCACGGGCGAGTTGCGCGCACAGCTCCTCGAAGCCGTCTGCTCGTGCGCCATTCAGAGGGCGGATTGCATTCCAGTCGATGTTCACTCGGCTCATTCCTGAGAGGCCTAACGACCAAGCTCACCTGCCGGGGCCGCATGCAATACTTGGAAGCCGGGCAAAACCAGGATGGCGGCCACGGTCAGGTGCAGCGCCTGGTTCGGCGGCTGGCTACTTCAGTAGGCTTGGCCTTACACTCACCGCCAAACCTGTTTTCAGGTATCCTCCGCGAGGTCTTCACAACCTCGCGATTTCGGCGATCACGGCTGCGATGGTTTTCTTGTCTTTGTCAGGATCGAGGTTGTACGTCAGCCACCGGTTATAGCGCTTTCTTACATCGCCATTCCAGTTCTTGGCGAGCGCGGCGTGGCAGACGGCGATGAGATCATCGTAGAATGCGGTGGTGTCGAACTGAATGACCACCAGCGGCGGTTGGTGAGTGACCTTGAGGTGTTCAGCCCTTTCATTAAAGCTCACCTGCCATCCACATTCTTTGCCGCCGGTCTGTAAGCTCCGCAGCTCGTCTTGGTGGGTTAACGCATGGCGGTACAGCTGTGCCAGGATCTTCGACTTCCCCAGGTATCCAGGGCGTACTGCCTCGAATTCCTTTTCGAACACGGAGATGAGATTTAGCGCAGTGCGCTGATCGTTGTAGATCAAGTCTCCCACCGCTTCGGCGATCGGAAACATCATCCGCACAAACGACCAAAAGGGCGCCGTGTTCGGAAAGCAGCCGCTTTTCTTGCTCTCGTTGACGAGATAGATGAGCGTCCCGACTTCGCCCTCCAGTCGCCCGAGGATTTGTTGGAACGCCTGTTGATCTGACTTGACTTCTCCGGGTCGCACGACACTTTTCCTCCAGCACTGTCCCGACGGTGTCTTTGCCCATGAACGAGGTTTTCTGAAGCCGAACTATTATGTGCGCTGACCAGTCTTTCTCGACCAGCCGTTCTTGGAACTGGCCAAAACTCTATAATCTTTTCTGGCACTTAACAAGAAATTTATATGAAGGCGGACGACGGCAAACGCTGCACTTATGTCAGCCTATTCAGCCTTCCGCCAGCGAGCCGCCCGGAACCAATCCGAGTCTATCCACGGGGCTGCTGACTCCCCTACCGCCTCGGTTTCTATGATCCGTTTTTCGGTCTCCCGATGTTCTGGAATCCCACGACCGGGCAGTTCGACAGCGTGGGAAAGGACGGACGAAGTAACAGCGGCGATGCCCACTGGACATCGTAGTGCAGGTTACAACCACAAATCTGTACCAACGTCGGAACGCCTGGCGGATTTTAGTTGAGATGGGTGGCAGATTTGATCGGAATACGCACCCAGCGTCCCTTGCCAGCCCGGCAGGTACCGATACAACGTTGAAGGGCCCGCTCCGAAGCACCGTGCGGTCGTTCATATCTGTCATCATCGTATCAACTGTATGGTCGGGCTTCCCGCCTCTTCCTCCGCCAGCTTGCCCTTGACTGGAATCGGCAGTAGAAATCGCACCCGTGGCTCCGTTCTGCCTGGGCCGGTCCAATACAGATGCGAATGGGCTCGGCGCAGGTGCGGTCTGACCGACCGGCCTGACGAGCCGACGGCGACCTCCTGCGTCTGCTCAATCTCCCATCGCTCAAGTGCCGTCCGGTATGCAACACCCACATCCCAGACGATCGGCTCGCGGATGTCCGCCCATCGTTCGGGATCCTTACGGCGCATTCTGGCGTCACGATGAGGTTTCGCGCCTGGATGGACGGTTCTGACCACGTCAGGCTCCCCGCTTAAGTACAGCAGCAGAATCACGGCCAGGCGTGCCAGGTCGGACCGGAATGCAGCGCCTGCATCCATCGAGATGCCAACGATTGTCTGAGCCCGGTCTATGCCGGCAGTTTGAGCCTGTTCCAGCGCCACACTCACCATTGGAGCATCGTTGTACAGGATAGCCAAGGGCAGCCATTTGTTTTCGTGGAGCCACTGCAACCGCAGCTCGAGTCTCCCCGTCGATTCCTGTCTGGTCAGCAGATCGTAGCAGGCGGAGACCACGATGGGCCCGTCCGGGCTGTGCCATTCCAGGACGGGGCACCGACTCGGCAGCCTGATAGCCGTCATGGGTGTCTCATCCGGCCACGGGCAGTCGGCGAGGGCTTCGACCAAGCGAGGCTCGATCCGCCAGATGGTCTTCGCATCGCGATAGGCGGCCCAGACCAGCAAGTCCTCGGCCATGGCGATCTGCTCCAACGTCGAGAGGCCAGGCTGCGTGACGGCCAGCCAGTTCAGCAGCAGACTGCCGGGGCAGACGACCTGGGGTGGGAGGCGCGAAAGGTTAAGGTAGGCGAGGAAGTGAGGGAGCTGCCGCATGGTGTCCTGCAGTCTCGGGGTGATCCCGTGGCGGACCTGACGCCAGGCGAGTTCGGAGACGGGAAGCGAGGAACGGCCTGGCACATTGCGTGTCATAGATGCTTCAGAGATCGGCATCGAATGGCGGGGGGTCGTCGCTCGTTGATACCCAGCTCGTCGCCCTAAACCAGTTCCAGCAGGAACTCGTCGAGTGTGAAGCCGATGGTTCCTTTCTGTCGGATGCGCTTGCGCATTATTCGATCTGCCTCATCCTCCTGCGGAGTGCTCTGCTTATCCGCATCATTCATCTACAGGAAGGCGATCTGGTTCTTCATGGAGTCCTGAGTGCGCTGATCGATGAAGCGCAGAAGTCTACCGAGTGTTAGACCGATTGGGAGTTGCCTTGAGACAATGATGCCGTAATGGCTTCTCTGCTCCATGGCGAAGAGGTTGTGAAGGAGCACAAAATCCTTCACATTGAAGCTGAACAGGCATCGCCGGTGCCTGACCGCGTAAGCAAGCTGTTCGGCATCAGCCAGCCCGGTTCGCTTCAATCCCTGGGCATGTACAGTATCGATACCTCGCAGGTTGAGTGCATGGGCAAGGCCGGCATGGACATCTTCGTCGAGAAAGAGGCGGACCTTCACGTGGTCGCCGCTCTGGGATGCGGAACTACCTGTTGTTTCCACTGTTCGACATCAGTCGAAACCTCTAGTTCGCGGTCGATCTCCTGCTGATGATCGAAATAGTAAGCCAGCGCTGAATGGACCTGTGACGGCGACAGGTGTTGTAGGGTGGTCAGTATCTCGTCGACAGTCATGCCCATCTGGTAGTATCCGGCGATGGTACGGACGGTGATGCGGGTCCCCTTGATGATGGGGGAACCTGCTGCGATTCTCCGATTCGTCGTAATGTACGGATATACGTGTTGTTCCACCGCTGACCTCATGGCCTTCCCTCCATTTCTCGACATGATACTCCACTTCCTGCCTTCCTCATCGCTTGAGCGTACCACATAAATCGCTTCCTGACCTTACTCGTCATTCGTTGACGAAGAATGTTATTTGTGCGCTCCGGTTCATGCGCCTTCAGGCGATGGGTCAGCATATCTCGACCTATCCTTCCGCGTACGAACGAGGTAAGGCAATCTTTTATGCGATGTCGGGCAAGATCGCCAGCCTTACCTGACCTCGCGTGAACAGGGGAGTGCTCGGACAGGATTTCGGACGGATTCTATGGTGTTCTTCCGCAGGTAGCAAGCAACTTCTTCACTGTTGTAATGGAGACGACAGGGCAAGTATTAGCGGCTCATGTTGCCGTTGCCAAATCGCTCTCCCAGGATGCCAGAGGATGACCGGCGAAGATCATTTACGACCCGCCAGGTGGCGCTCGAGGAGCGCGTGAGCCAGTTCGAGGGTATGACAGTACGTTTCAAGAGTTGTGCGCGGATCCGCATGGCCGATCAGTCGGCTCAGAACCATGAGGAGGTGGGAGCACTCGCGCTGACCGGGCTTGAGTGGGCCAAGGCCGAAGAGTAGAGGGCGCAGTCGCGCATAGGCAGCTTCCGAAAAAGCTGTGGATGCCGCCCAAGGATTAGTTTCTTGGGTAACAGTAATAAGGTTGGCTGTGGCGAGGAGTTGCAGGAGCAGCCAGGAGACGCAGGCGTGACGAAGGCTGTGAAAGGCGATCGGTTCTCCTACCACGCACCGCAGGACTAAACCCGCAAGGGAGGAAAGGTAGCTGGAGTCGTAGAAGCCGCGTGGGTTGGTATCCTCTCTTGCCATCTGGCGCCCGGATCCCAGGTACGGGGCATCGAGCGCACCGCCGGTTGCCAGATACCGCTTGTCATAGAATGCGTCGAGGCGCGCCAGGTAGGCCGGTGGTACCAGGTATTTGAGATACAAGTCCCGGGTGCTGGCGTGGGTCTTGGATCTCCGGACTTCAATGACGTGGTACGGGGTCGGGACATACTTAAAATCAATGGGTTAGGCGATTTCGCCTAGCTCATTTTTTGTGCATTATGGCCAGTAGGCCCATAGTAGACCCAATTTATTAGGCCTGCCTCACTCGGAAGCACCCTCCAAGGTTGGCCCTTCACATTCGCGAAATCGAGTAATCGAATCCCCTATACGATGTAGCTCGTCAAGGGATCATATGATGTGCGCTCAGAGCTGACAGCCTGGCCGCCTTTCCGATGCCTACCCTTACCATCGTTATCAGTTTTCCGGCCTTGTGAAGTCGTGGGGAAAACAGCCCATGGAAGTCTCGCTTTGGTGAGACCGTTCTTGACAGATTCTCGCCTCCTGCTATGATTAGCATAGTTATACTAACCATGATAGGAGGGAATGGACGTGGTGAAGAAGGTGAACGCACTGAACGCGCGCAAGAAGCTCGGCCAGCTCCTTGAGGAAGTCTACTACAAGGGGGACCAGTTCGTCATCGAGCGTGCGGGTCGTCCCATGGCGGCCGTGGTGCCGGTCTGGCAACTGGAAGAGCGTGCGACGCGTAAGGAGCGGCTCTTCGGAATGGTCGAAGAGGTGTGGCAACGGACGAGGTGCCTGAAACCAGGGATCGTCGATCGAGAGGTGAAGCAGGCCATCAAGGCCGTCCAGGGGAGGGCCGGGCGAAGGAAAGTATGACTCGGGCGGTGCTCGATGCCAATGTGTTGGTGAGTGGCATTCTCAGCCCAAAAGGCGCCCCCGCGAAGGTCCTCACTGCCTGGCAGGCCGAGCAGTTTCACCTGGTCCTCTCCGAGGCGGTCCTCGACGAGATCAACCGCGTCTTGCGCTACCCAAGGATCGCAACACGCCACTGCTGGTCCGAAGAGCGGCTTCAAGGCTTTATCGAGGATCTCGCCCATCTCGCGATCATGACGTCAGGCGCGGCCTACCTCGCAGTGATCGCGGAGGATCCACCGGATGACCGCTACCTGGAATGTGCGATTGAAGGAGATGCCAACTATATCGTGAGTGGTGATCAGCACCTCCTCGATCTTGGGGAATACCAAGGGATCGGAATCCTCACGCCGCGAGCATTCTTGGATGTTCTGGGGAGATAACCAAGGCCATAGAAGAACGACGACCTTGGCCGCCTCATGATCATTCACTATGAGTGAACTATGGGCGCGAATCACGCCCACAGGCATCGAGGGACGCGAACTTAAACTCTGCAAGGCGATCCTGGACCTTACTCCTGCCGTGGACGGGGTGGTCAATGTGGTCTTGGACGGCAAGGGACAGTCGGTGGGTTACCGCAGGACGTAGCCCAGCGCTCGGTACCCGGCCTGCCGCCTCGCCGCCATCCGCGCCAGCACCGGAACAGCCATATCGGCATAGTCATAGACGATCACCTCGCTCTTGCCCTCGTGACCGCGGTGCAGGCGGCCGACGTATTGCGCGAGCGTGCCCTTCCAGGAGATGGGCATGGCCAGAAACAGGGTGTCAAGACGAGGATCGTCGTAGCCCTCTCCGAGATAGCGGCCGGTCGCCAGGATAAGGCGCTCCTGGCCGTTCGAAGAGCGTAGGACGGTTTCGGCGGAGCGGCGTTCGGCGGTTGCCATGCCGCCTCGCAGCACCACCAGATTTCGGGTGAAGCCCTTGAAGCGGGCCTGGAGCGTATCGAGATGGTCGCGCCGCTCGGTCAGGACAAGGGGGCACCGGCCTGCCGCCAACGCCGTCAGCACGTCGTCGGAGATGAGCGCGTTGCGCGCCTCGTCTTGTGCCAGGGCGGCGTAGAGTGCCGAAATCGAGGGGCGATCCCCTTCCATTCCAGGCGGCAAGCGGAAGCTCGTCTCGCGTAGGCGCACGCGATGCTTGAAACCACGCTGTGCGGCCTGGGACTTGGGATCAACCCGGTGCCGCACCGGACCACACTGCATGAAGATGATCGGGTGGTGTCCATCTTTCCGGGCGACCGTCGCGGACAGCCCAAGGACGTACCGGGCCTTTGACCGTCGGGCCACCAACTCGAAGCTCGCGGCGGACAGGTGATGGCACTCATCTACGATGAGCTGCCCATAGCCCGCGATCAGGTCCGACACTTCGCCCTTGCGCACCAGGCTCTGGATGAGCGCTACGTCGAGACGACCCGTCGGCTTGCGGCGACCGCCGCCAATGACTCCGATGTCGCGGGCCTCTACCGAGAGGAAGGTCTTCAGGCGCTCGACCCACTGGGTGAGAAGCTCGCGTCGATGCACCAGGACGAGCGTACTGCACCCCCTTTGGGCGATCAGCGCGGCTGCGACCACCGTCTTGCCGAACGCGGTCGTCGCAGCCAGCACCCCGAAATCATAGCGTGCCATTGCGTGGAAAGCCGCAGCCTGCTCCTCGCGCAGCGTGCCGAGGAAGCGGACGGGAAGAGGTGTGCCGGACTCCCGGCGGTCTTCGATCTCGGCTTCAACCCCATGTGACCGCAGCAGTTCTCTGGTCTCGTCGAGACACCCGCGCGGCAAAGCAATATGGCGCGGATGTAGCACAGCACAGGACACGATGCGCGGCTTGCCGAAGGTCGGGAGCCGCATGGCCTGCGCACGGTAAAACTCGGGGTTCTGAAACGCAGCGAGTCGGATGAGCCGCGCCACCATCGAGGGTGGCAGGTTGGAACGGTCGATGTAGAGCTCGTCCGCAAGTACCACGCTCACGTGGCTCGGCAGCGGATCGGTGACCGGCGCCAACTCGCGCCGCCGCGATGGCGGCATCCGCCATGGCTGATCGGCGCCCTCATCCTCGACCGGCATCCTGACGCCGAGCACACGGCCACGGGCTTCTGCCTCTGCGACCCGCTCGAAGACGGCGCCGGCTTTCATCCGGGAAACTGACGAGAGAAAGGTCCACTGGTCTTCGTATGGACGAAGATCGTTGTCTACGAAGACGCTGTTGCCGCGTTCTCGGACGCGCCGCTGAAGCGGCAATGCGATGAGGTTGCCGAAGCCGCCGGTCGGCATGGTGTCTTGGCTCGGAAAGAACCGATCATAGGAGGCAAAGCCGATCTCCGGCCGACGCTCCATCGTCTCAGTCAGGAGAAGGGCACCAAGCTGCCGGGCGTCACGCGCCGGCACCGGCTCGGAGAAGAAGATCCAGACATGGCCTCCTTCGCCTGAGCGGGACCGTTCAAGGGACGCCGGCACGTCCCTGGCACGGCAGGTGTGCATGTAGGCGAGCGCGTCGTCGGCCCAGCTCTCGCCGTCAAAGTCGGCCGCCAGGAACCAGCAGGTCTCGTCGGCCAGAAGCGGATACACGCCGGCAACAAAGTCGGCGGCCCTCGGTCGCATCCGGTCCTTCCCGCGAAGGTGGTTCTCGATCACCTCATCGGATACGGGGATGAATGCTTGGTTCGGGCATTCTCCGCACTTCACCTGCGGCTTGCCACAGACGCTCTTCACCCATTCGTTGGCGCAGGCCGGCGCGTACCCTGATCGCCCTGTCTTGGCATTCTCCCAGCGTAGTGGGTACACGTCCTGGCGACCCGCGAACAGACGGCGGAACAGGGTGACCTTATCCGTTGCTCCGGAAGTGTTTGTCGCCTGACCGGCATCGACGGTGGACATCGGGGCTGCCAGCGGGGGCCGGCTCAGCAGGTCCGCAAGCCGTCTTTCCAGCGAAACCCGCACCGCCTCAAGGTCGGCAAGTTGACCCTGTATCCGCGCGACCTCTTGGTCAGCCTCTTGCTCTGCCATCGAGACCTCGTATGATTATCGAAACTGGCCGCAGTCTATACCCCTACAGCCATACGTCGGCGCAGGCAGTACCTCCTCAATCGACGGCTCCGTGTTCAAAGGGGTCGTGTCTTCCTGGCAGGTCACACGCCTTTGGGGTTCGCCTCTATTGCTCCTCCAGATGGCGGGTGCACTCTTCGACGCTCAGCCCTAGGTCTCGCAGGACCTCTCGTAGAAGAGGCCGGACGATGACCTGTGAGCCGTGGTCAGGGATCAACACGATGCGTCCCTGACTCCGTTGCGCGACATCCTATCATAGCGCTCGATGAGAATCCAATGGCCAGAAGATGGGTACGATACCCGATCTGACAGCGAGAGCGGAGCCCTCAGCGGGTGAATCCGTGACTGCCAACCTCACTCTAGCCCATACCCGTCTTCACGTTTTGCGCCTCACTTCTCGGGCACCTGCCGTTGTGAGATGACCGGAACCGCCTTGTTTTTGACTTCAACAGAGAACTCTGTCACAATGCGCACCACTGGAGGATATGCAGGTATGGGTCGGACCGCAGCTCAAAAAGCAGTAACGAAGCTCGAAGTCCCTCCTGCTTACAACTGGAGGACCACTGACGCAGATGAAATCAACCGACGCCGGTTACGCGCGCAGACCGAACCGTTTCAGATTCGCCCTCAGGATGGGCGACACCCGATCTTTTCCACGTTCAGCGTAAGCTCGGGCAGCGGGGGGATCTACACGGTTGAAATCCGCAGCGTCTCCCGGAAGAGCTTCGCCTGCACCTGCGTGGATTTTCGCATCAATGGCCTGGAAACCTGCAAGCACATCGAGGCCACTCTGTTGCACCTCGAAGCCCGCCACCGCCGTCTTTTTCGAGAGGCACAGAACCACGAAACGCCGTTTGTAGACATCATTCCCGATCCCGCGGGCGACACGCTTCGCATCGAGGCGAACGTCAACGGCCAGCATCGGCATTGGAAGCTCTTTTTCACTCCGGACGGACGCCTCAACGGGGAGCCGGAGGAAACTCTGGACGCTCTCCGGAAAGCACAAATCCCCAACCTCCGCATCTCCCAGGAAGTTGCCCCATGGCTGCAAGCGAGGCGACAGCGCCAGGAGCGCAGGGCCCTGCTGCACGAATATGAGCAGAAGGTGCAATCGGGCGAATGGCCCGCGCAAGAAACACGAATCCCATTGTTTCCATACCAGCGAGAAGGCATGCTCCACCTTGCCTTCAAAGAGCGCGCCCTTCTGGCCGATGAAATGGGGCTGGGAAAGACTATCCAGGCTGTGGCTGCCTGTGCCCTTTTGCGCCGCTTGGGCAAGGTCTCGCGGGTCCTTGTGGTGACCCCGGCTTCCCTCAAAACCGAATGGGAAGAGCAGATCCAGCACTATACAGATTTGCCCTTCCGGCTCGTGTTTGGGCCACGACAGAGCCGGCTCGCGCTTTACTTGTCTCCGGCCTTTTTCACCATCGTCAATTACGAGCAGGTGATCCGCGACGGCCTCGATATCAACCTGAGGCTCAAGCCGGACGTCGTGATCCTCGACGAGGCGCAGCGCATCAAGAACTGGGCCACCAAGACAGCCCAGGCCGTCAAGCGTCTCCAGAGCCGCTACGCGTTCGTTCTAACGGGTACCCCTATTGAAAACCGTATCGATGATCTCTACTCCCTCATGGATTTCCTCAATCCGGCGATCCTCGGACCTCTTTTCCGCTTCAACCGGGAATTCTATGAACTGGACGACCGGGGCCGGCCTACGGGTTACCGCAATCTCGATCAGCTTCATGCCCGGGTCAAATCGCTGCTGATCCGCCGGCGCAAGGCCGACGTGGAGGCCGAGATCCCTGAGCGCACCGAGCGGACCTTCTTCGTAGCGCTCAGCCCCGAGCAGAAACATCGCTATGACAACCACGAGGCCCAGGTGGCACGCCTGGCAAACATCGCCCGGCGCCGTCCTCTCACGCAGCAGGAGTCTGAGAAGCTCCAGCGGGAGCTGGCCATGATGCGGATGGTCTGTGATACCAACTACATCCTCGATCCCAAAGAGCGGGCCTGCCCCAAGTTGGGCGAGCTTGAAAAGATCTTGGAAGAGTGTCGGGACAACCCTGATGTCAAGGTGTTGGTATTTTCTGAATGGGAACGCATGTTGGAGCTAGCCCAGGGGGTTTGCGAGGGCGTGGGCCTGGGATATGCCCTCCATACCGGCTCCGTGCCTCAGCGCCGGCGGCGGGCAGAGATCCTTCGATTCAAGAATGACCTCCAATGCCGCGTCTTCCTGAGCACTGATTCCGGCAGCACCGGGCTCAATCTCCAGAACGCCAGTGTGGTCATCAACTGCGACCTTCCCTGGAATCCGGCGCGCCTGGAGCAGCGCATCGCGCGTGCCTGGCGCAAACATCAAACCCGGCCGGTTACTGTGATCCATCTGGTATCCGAGGGAACGCTGGAGCATCGCATGCTGGATACCCTCTCCGCAAAGCAAGCGCTGGCCGACGGAGTACTGGAGATGCGCGGCGATCTCACGCACATCCAGTTTCGGGGCGGAAGGGCGGCCTTTCTTGCCCGGCTTCAGCAACTTCTGGGGCCAGGGGCTTCCGAACCCTCAGCGCCGCCCTCGCAGCGCCAGAACGCGCCGCCGGTGGACCGCTCTCGGGCCTTCGCTCAGCTTGCGTGCGAGCAGTTGGGCGCTACCCTTCTTCGCTGCGAAGAGCGCTACCCAGCAGAAGGAAGCCATTCCGTTCTCTTCGTTGTCGTGGATCAGGACGCGCCGCGCTGGCGAGAGAAGCTCTTTTCAGTGCACCAACAGCTATTTGAGCAGCAGGACTCTGATCCGTCGGCACTGGCAAGGCTGGAGGTCATCGACCGCGCCACCGATGAGGCGCTGCGGCGCATGGTGGAAGCGGGGCTCATCGCCTCTTCGACTCGGGCGATACGGGCGCTCTATCCGGCAGACGGAGCAGGCATTGCGGCATCTCCGCTTTCTGAGGCCGAAAGGCACGAGGCTCTCGGCCATCGCCGGCAGGCGGAGCGGAAACTCAAAATGAGCCGGCTCCTGATGAGCGGAGAACTGCACGAGGAAGCACGGGATGCGCTCTTAGAAGCAGCTCTCTGGGTAGGCAAGACCCTGGCCGTGGAAAACCGTCTACCCGTTCCCGCCAAGCTTGCGGAAGCCCTCCAGTCTCCCTTGGCCCTTTACTGGGGAGAACACCTCTCGACCCTCCAAGAGTTCGCCTCACATGGCTCGTCAGCTCCCGCTCCGCTACCGGATATCCTGCAAAAGATGCTTCACATCAACCCGCCAGGGGAGTGAGGTCCAATCGTCGTGGGAGGTTGTAGGCTGTTGCAGGTGACTACGCAATTCACTGGGCTAGGTGGCATTCGCCGAGTTCATTCTTTCTGAAATGCCCCCAGTAGGCGCTCACAACCTTTTTAACCGATTAGAGTAAAGGGCTCTTCCGGATCTTGTGTAGGTGAACGGCATCCGGCTTGCGCTCTAAGTCGACGCAGGGGTGCTCACTGGACTTCGAGCCAGCAATCTGATTGGCTTGCGGTAGCGCGATATCGACCTGGAAGCCGGAGTCTACGCGATCCCCGAGAGCAAGTCCGGTGACGCGTTACGTCTCCCAATGCACCCGTGCTTTCGGAAGATACTAGCGAATCTCCCGATGAATTTGGAGCCGGTGAGGCTGTTGCGGTGGGGGGGTAGCTAACCGTTCAGATACGTTGGTGCCGGGGGCGGGAATTGAACCCGCATAGGCCGAAGCCCGCAGGATTTTAAGTCCCGTGCGTCTGCCAGTTCCGCCACCCCGGCAGTATCCTTTCGTGTACTATGGCCCGCTTCGAAGCAGTGGTTGAACCTTCTATCATTGCTCTGGTGTGAGTAACGCCTTCCCCTTCTCGATGGTCCGGATTCGAATTGGGTGGAGGCGGCGGGCGGACTCGAACCGCCGAATAAAGGTTTTGCAGACCTCTGCCTTAGCCACTTGGCTACGCCGCCATGAGATATACGATAATGACGTGATTCAGCAATTGAGTCGGTAAGAAAATGGGTGGGCACAGCCTTGGACAACATGCGTGACTACATCATGTATCTACTCGATAACGGTTTCGTGGGTCGAAAGATTGGAGCGGGAAACGGGATTCGAACCCGCGACCCTCGCCTTGGCAAGGCGATGCTCTACCACTGAGCTATTCCCGCGTTAGTAAAAGACTATAGCGTCGGCGGTCCAGACTGTCAAACGAAAACCGCCGACTCAACTAGAGCGATAGGAGCTTCAGGATAGCCTCGGGATCGGCCTTCACTGTAACTGGCTGCTGTGAAAGGCGGATAGCGGCATCGGGTTCTTTCAGGCCGTGCCCGGTGAGTACGCACACCACGACCGCATCCTCCGGGAAGCGATTCGATTGGCAAAATTTGATGAGCCCGGCCACAGAGGCGGCCGATGCCAATTCACAGAAAACCCCTTCGGTCCGGGCTAGCAGACGATAGGCGTCGATAATCTCGCTATCAGAGACCATAGCAATCCGCCCGTCGGACTCGGCAGCAGCGGTCATCGCCCCATGCCAGCTTGCGGGATTACCGATCCGGATGGCCGTCGCAACGGTCTCGGGCTGTTCGACCACCTTCCCCAGGACGATAGGCGCTGCGCCTTCCGCCTGCCATCCCATCATCTTCGGCAGTGAGTTGATCTGTCCGGCCTTGTAATATTCCTGGTACCCCTTCCAGTACGCTGTGATATTGCCCGCATTACCGACCGGAATAAAATGGTAGTCCGGGCTTCGGCCGAGCCAGTCGCAGATCTCAAAGGCGCCACTCTTCTGACCCTCGATCCGGTACGGGTTGACCGAGTTGACCAGTACGATGGGCTGAGCTGCAGCGACCTGCCTCACGATCTGCAGGGCTTGGTCAAAGTTGCCCTCGATCTGCAGCACCTGCGCGCCATGGATCATCGCCTGAGCAAGCTTACCCAGCGCGATCTTCCCCTCCGGGATCAGCACATAGGCACGGAGTCCTGCCCGAGCCGCGTAGGCCGAGGCGGAGGCCGAGGTATTCCCGGTCGAGGCGCAGATGACGGCCCTCGCCCCTTCCTCTACCGCCTTGCTGATGGCAAGGGTCATTCCCCTGTCCTTGAAAGAGCCTGTTGGATTGAGCCCCTCGTACTTCAAATACACCTCCGCTTCAATCCCAAGTGCGGATTGGAGCCGTTCAGCGCGCACGAGCGGTGTATTCCCCTCATTCAGGGTGATAATCGGCGTCCGATCGGTGACGGGCAGAAATGCCCTGTACCGATCAATAATCCCTTTCCAACTCATTGTCCTCATGACGGGCTCAATCGGTGGCTCTCTCGACCCTGAGGCACATGGTCGGCCGATCCACCACATCGAGTTGATCGATGGCCAGAAGCGACCGCTGCATATCGCCCTCCACCGCCTCATGGGTCATCATGACGATCGGCACGGCGCTCTGCTCCTCACGTCCTTTTTGGATGACGGATACGATGCTAATGTTGTTACTGCCCAGGATCCCGGTAACCCTCGAGAGAACCCCTGGCTTGTCTATCGCCATGATCCTGAGATAGTAGCAGGAGCGGACGGCCGCCATATCCTTAATCTTGGCCTCCGCATCGGAGATCGGTGGAGGCGGAACACCCCTCGCGGTTGGATCGTGTAGCAGGCCCCTGGCGATCTCCGCGATGTCGCTGACGACCGCTGAGGCTGTCGGCATCTGACCCGCTCCTCGCCCGTAGAACATCAGGGAGCCCACCGCGTCGCCAACGACGGTGACAGCGTTGTGGACACCGCCGACCGCGGCCAGCAGATCATCTTCTGGAATGAGTGCCGGATGCACTCTGGCCTCCAGCTCGCCATGACGCTGCTTGGCAATCGCCAGGAGCTTAATCCGATATCCCAGCTCACGGGCGTATTCGATGTCGGAGGCATCGATCTGTCTGATCCCCTCGACGTGAATCCGGTCGAAGGGGACATAGGCTCCGAACGCGAGCGTCGCCAGGATCTGGAGCTTGTGGGCGGAGTCGATCCCGTCCACATCGAAGGAGGGATTGGCCTCGGCGTAGCCATGGGCTTGAGCCTCGGCCAGCACCTCGGCGAAGGGCCGCTTACTTTCCGTCATCGTCGTAAGGATGTAATTACAGGTACCGTTCACAATTCCGATGATCGAACGGACCCGATCGGCCACCAACCCTTCTTTCATCGCTCGGATCAGAGGAATGCCGCCGCAGACGCTGGCCTCAAACCCGATCGATACTCGATGCGCCGCAGCGGTCCGATACAGTTCGAGCCCGTGAGTAGCCAGTAGCGCCTTGTTGGCTGTCACCAGATGCTTCTTCCGGTTGAGCGCCTCCCGGCAAAACCTGAGTGCGACATCACAGCCCCCGATCAGCTCGACGATGATGTCGATCGCGGGATCTTCCAGTACAGCCATCGCATCCGTAGTCAGTAGCGTCGGGTCCACCTCTACGTTTCGCCTTCGATGGACATCGACGTCGGCGATCCGGCGGATCACAACCCTTCCGCCGAGCCGCTGCTGCAGGAGATCCCCGTTTTCCTGAATCAGCCTCACGACCCCGGATCCTACCGTCCCACACCCTAAGATCCCGATCTGGATCGATTTCATCGCGCGCCTCCCGCCTCACGCACCCATGGACGACGCTAATCCGCCTCGCCAAGCCTGCTCAACTTCAGCAATAGGAAGATCGAGTGTAAATGTCGACCCGCGAATCGTCAACCTCTTCCCCCCGACGGTTCCCAGACGCGCCACGGGAACCTGATGCGCTGCCGCAATGGCTTGCAGGCTCGGCCAGTCAGATTCCTTCAGGGAAACGATGATCCGGGATTGCGATTCCCCAAAGAGCAAGGCATCGGGGCGAATCGTTTCGCTGAGCCGCACATCGACACCGATCGGCGTCCCCGGGCCGCCCAGGCACGCCTCTGCCAGCGCGACGGCCAGACCCCCGTCCGAGCAGTCGTGCGCCGAGCGGATCACCCCACTACGAATCCCCTCAAGGCAGGCGCGTTGAACGTTTCGCTCTCTGGCCAGGTCAAGTGACGGCGGCTCACCCTGTACGAGGCCGAATCGGGTCGCGAGATATTCGCTTGCTCCCAGTTCTTCACGCGTCTCCCCCAGGAGCGCCACCAGATCCCCTTCGCTCTTGAACCACTGGCCTGTGGCATAGGCAACATCATCCAGGAGACCGACCACCCCTATTATGGGCGTCGGGAATATCGCGTTTCCCAATGTCTCATTATAGAGGCTTACGTTGCCGCCGGTAACTGGGGTCTGCAGGGCCCGGCAGGCTTCGCCAATCCCCTTGACCGCCTCGACGAACTGCCACATGATCTCGGCGCGCTCGGGGCTGCCGAAGTTCAGGCAGTTGGTGATGGCGAGCGGCTCTCCGCCAGCGCAGACGACGTTCCTGGCCGCCTCGGCCACGGCGATCATCGCCCCCCGATACGGATCGAGGGCACAGTAGCGGCTATTACCGTCGGTAGAGAGCGCAATGGCACGCTTGCCTCCGGGTAGCCGCAGGACCACGGCATCCGACCCGGGCCCGACGATCGTGCCCAGGAACAGCATGTGGTCATATCGCTCCCAGATCCGTTCCTTGCAACAGAGGTTGGGCGACTGCAACAGTTCCAGCAGTACCACCGCATAGTCGTCAGGCAATGGAATGGTCCGGAGGTCGAGTCGTCGTCGCTCATCGGCATCCTCGGGGCGAGCTATCGGCCGGTGATAGACGGGCGCCTCAGATGCTAGGGCACTAGCCGGGATCTCTGCAACCAGCCTTCCATGATCCAGGACCCGCAATAGCCCCCCTTCGGTAACCCGCCCGATCACCGCCGCGTCGAGGTCCCACTTTTCGAATACCCCTCTGACCCGATCCTCGCTTCCTTTTTTCGCTACAACGAGCATCCGCTCCTGCGACTCTGAAAGCATCAGTTCATAAGGGGTCATCTCCAGCTCTCGCCGGGGGACACGGGCGAGGTCCATCTCGATCCCGGTGCCGCCGCGACAGGCCATTTCGGCCGTCGCACAGGTCAACCCCGCAGCCCCCATATCCTGAACCGCTACCAGATCGTCGCCCTCCATCAGTTCAAGGCAGGCCTCAATCAATAGCTTTTCACGAAACGGGTCACCAACCTGGACGGTCGGCCGCCGTGCTTCAGCCCCCTCGTCGAAGACGTCAGAGGCCATCGTAGCGCCATGGATGCCGTCGCGTCCGGTCTTGGCGCCGACATAGATAATCGGATTGCCGATCCCGCCAGCCCCGGCAAAAAAGAGCCGATCCTTTCTGGCAATCCCCACGCACATGACATTCACCAGCGGGTTGCTGCTATATGGCTCAGCGAAGGCGGCCTCTCCGCCTACCGTCGGCACGCCTACCGCATTCCCATACCCTGCGATTCCAGCGACTACGCTGCAGAACAGGTGGCGGTTCTTTGGGTCGGTCAACGGACCAAAACGGAGCGAATCACACAGCGCGATTGGTCTCGCGCCCATGGTGAAGATATCTCGGATGATCCCCCCCACACCCGTAGCAGCTCCCTGATACGGTTCAATGAAAGACGGGTGGTTATGACTTTCCATCTTGAAGACAAGGGCAAGACCATCCCCAATATCAAGGATACCCGCGTTCTCCCCTGGCCCCTGGAGGACGCGCGGACCCTCCGTTGGAAGCGTGGCGAGATAGACGCGCGAACTCTTATAGCTGCAGTGTTCCGACCACATCGCGCCGAACATCCCCAGCTCAACCAGGTTCGGTTCACGACCGAGAATCGCCAGGATCCTGTCGTACTCCTCGACCGTCAGGCCGTGCGACTCTACAAGATCCGGGGAAATGACAGATACGGTCATAGCGGAAGCCTCAGATGCGGGCAAAGGTCTCAAGGATCGACGCAAACATCAGGCAACCATCCTCAGAACCCAGGATCGGCTCGGCGGCCCGCTCCGGATGAGGCATTAAGCCAAGAACATTGCGGCGCTCGTTGCAAACGCCGGCAATCTGGTCAAGCGACCCGTTCGGGTTCGCGTCCTTCGCGATCTCTCCATTCGCATCGCAATAGCGAAAGATGATCTGGTCGCCATCCACCAGCCTTCTCCACCCCGCCTGGTCGATGTAGTATCGCCCGTCGCCATGAGAGATCGGCATCCGCACCACCTGTCCGAGTGGTATGGTAGCCGTAAAGGGAGTCTGCTGGCTCTCTACCCTCAGGTGAACCCATCTGCACCGGTAGTGCAAACAGTCGTTCGGTAAGAGCGCGCCAGGGAGCAGCCCTGCCTCAGTCAAGACCTGAAACCCGTTGCAGCTTCCCAGAACAAAGCCGCCAGCTTCCGCAAAGGCCGTCACCGCCCGCATGACGGGGGACAGTCGTGCGATCGCGCCGGCCCGGAGGTAGTCACCATGGGCGAATCCCCCGGGGAGGATCACGCAATCCACGTCTTTGAGGTCAGCCTCTTTATGCCACAGGTAGCAAGCCTGCTCCTTCAGGACGTTCACGATGACATGGTAGAAGTCCTGCTGGCTCCAGGAGCCAGGGAAGACTACGATGCCAAACTTCATCCCTCAGCCCCTTCCACCTCGACGCGGTAGTCTTCAATGACCGGGTTCGCAAGCAGCCGCCTGCACATCTCCTCAACCTGTGCAGCCGCCTCCTCCTTCGTGAGGCTATTCAGCGTCAGTACTATGAACTTTCCGATCCGTACGTCCGCCAGCCCCTCAAACCCCAGCGTCTCAAGAGTCGATTTTACCGTAGTGCCAGGGGCGTCGAGGACGTCCGGCTTCAAGGTAACGTAGATCTTCGCGATCAGCATATCATAGCCCCACACGAGCAAAGATGTCATCCAGATGCCGCAGATGATAGTCCAGGTCAAAGCAGTTTTCAACCTCGGCAGGCGAAAGGCGCCGGCAAATCTCCGGATCGGCTAGCAGGAGCGGCTTGAACGGTTCATGTGACTCCCACGCCTTCATGGCGTGTCGCTGCACCATCCGGTAGGCTTCTTCCCGGCTGAGCCCCTTGCCTATCAGTGCCAGTAACACCGCCTCCGAGAACACCAGACCCCCTGTCAGCTCCAGGTTGCGCCGCATTTGATCCGGATAGACCCGAAGACCCTCCATAACCTCCCGAAAGCGGACCAACAGGTAATCAAGCAAGATAGTCGCATCGGGAAGTATCACCCGTTCCACGGATGAGTGGCTGATGTCGCGCTCGTGCCATAACGGCACGTTCTCCAGGCTCGCCTGGGCGTAACTTCTCAGCAGCCTGGCCAATCCGGATACCTGTTCACAAGCGACCGGGTTCCGCTTGTGAGGCATGGCCGATGATCCCTTCTGTCCCTCGACAAACGGCTCCTCGACCTCACGCACCTCGGTTCGCTGCAGGTGGCGGATCTCGGTGGCGAACTTATCCAGGGAGGTCCCGATCAGGGCAAGCGTAAGCATAAATTCGGCGTGTCGATCCCTGGAGAGAATCTGGCTGGAAATAGGTGCCGGCTTTAGCCCCAGCCGAGTGCAGACATACACTTCCACAGAGAGTGGAAGATGAGCGAAGGTTCCAACGGCGCCAGAGAGCTTGCCATAGGCCACGGTCTCTTTGGCCCGGCGGAGGCGATCGAGATTGCGCTCCACTTCGCTATACCAGAGCAGGAGCTTCAAACCAAAGGTCACTGGCTCGGCATGGATCCCATGCGTCCGCCCAACCATAATCGTTCGCTTGTGGCGTTGGGCGAGGTCAGCGATCACCAGACGGAGCGCCTCCAGGTCCTCCAACAGAATGTCGGCAGCCTGCTGAAGCTGTAACGCCAGGGCCGTGTCAACTACATCATAGGACGTCAGCCCGAAATGGAGATAGCGTGCCTCCGGGCCGACCCGCTCCGCCACCGCCGAGACAAAGGCGATGACATCGTGGCGAACTTCCCGTTCGATCTCTTGGATACGGTGAAGGTCGAAGCCGGCCCGCTCCTGGATCACGGCCAACGCCTCGCGCGGCACGACGCCCAGCTCGGCCCAGGCCTCGCTGGCTAACAGCTCGACCCGCAGCCAGGTGGCGTAGCGGTTCTGTGGTTCCCACACGGAGGTCATTCGGGGGAGCGCATAGCGAGGAATCATCACGAGTCCTTTTGGCAGGAGAGGGTACAGAAAATCGGATTTAGGGGGTAGGGGTTAAACAAATCCTTGGCTTTTGTACCCTGAACCCTCCACCCTACACCCCGTTTTCAGGAGAGTAGGGCCGCTTGGGGAACAGGGCCGATAGAGGTGATGGCAAACGACTCGTCGCGCAATATCCTTCTCGTCAGCGACTCGAACTGATCGGTGGATACTGCATCGATCCCGGCGATGATCTCATCCAGGCCATAGGTACGATCGAAATAGATCTCTGACTTGGCAAGGCGAGTCATTCGACTACTCGTCCCCTCAAGACCGAGGAGCAGATTACCCTTGAGCTGATCCTTCGCCTGTTGGAGGTCGCTGGGACCGACCGGCTGATTCCGCAGGCGGGCGCACTCCGCCCGGATCAGGTCGACGACCTGGCCTGAGGACTTCGGACTGGTCCCGGCATAAATGACCAGCAGGCCACAATCGCGATAGGCGGCCTGGTAGGAGTAGATCGAATACGCTAAACCCCGTTTTTCGCGAATCTCCTGAAAGAGCCGAGAACTCATGCTGCCACCCAGCATAGCGTTCAACAGGTAAAGGGCATAGCGGTCCTGGTGGGCATACGGTAAGGCATCCATACCGAGACACAGGTGGAGCTGGGCCGTATCGCGCTCCTCCACCCTGACCGCCGCACTGGAAGACGGTGGTGGAGGATCGGCGTGAACGGTTTGGCCTTCAAAGCCATCGAACGCCTGCGCTACCAAATCCACTAGTTGCTCGTGCTCCAGATCGCCGGCCGCGGCTACCACGATCCGATCAGGACGGTAGAAACGACTCATGTGGCAGCGGATGTCGTCTTGCGTAAAGCGGCCCACCGTCTCCTTCCGCCCCAGGATCGGTCTGGCTACCGGATGATCATCCCAGATCGCCTCGGCAAAGAGGTCGTGAACCAGGTCATCGGGGGTGTCCTCCACCATCTTGATCTCCTGGAGCACCACCTGCTGTTCCCGTTCAATATCCTTGGGGTCAAGGCGAGAATGGAGGAAGGTGTCGGCCAAAATATCGATACCTAGGGGCAGGTGCTCACCCAGGACCTTGACAAAAAAACAGGTACCCTCACGGCTCGTGGAGGCGTCGTGCGTGCCACCAACAGCATCAATCGTCCTGGCGATCTCCTGCGCGCTGCGCTGCGCCGTCCCCTTAAAGAGCATGTGCTCGATGAAGTGGGAAATACCGGCGACATCGGAAGCCTCATCCCGAGATCCAACCTTCACCCACACGCCAATCGAGACCGACTTGACGGCAGGCATCCGCTCGCTGAGGACGACCATCCCGTTTGGCAATACCTGGCGGTTGCAGGAGAAACTGGCCATTACTCAGGAGGACCTCTGTCCAGCCTTGAGTTGCTCCTCCGATTCCAACGCCTCTTTTCGACTCAACCGGATCTTCCCGCTCTTGTCGATGTCGATGACTTTCACCATAACCTCTTCCCCATTCGACAAGACGTCTTCGACCTTCATCACCCGCTGAGCAGAAATTTGAGAGATATGTAGCAGACCATCGGTGCCAGGAAGGATCTGGACGAAGGCGCCAAAGTCCATGATCCTGACCACCTTCCCTCGATAGACCTTACCAACCTCAGGGACCTCGACGATCCTGCCGATGATCGCCAACGCCTTCTGCGCTGCCTCTTCGTCAACCGAAGCGATCTCGATCCGCCCATCGTCTGAGACATCGATCTTCGCCCCGGATTCTGCCACAATCCCGCGGATCACCTTGCCACCAGGGCCAATGACATCACGGATCTTGTCCACCGGAATCATAATCGTGAGGATGCGCGGAGCATACGCGGACATGTTCGGCCGTGACTTCGCAATGGCGCGGTCCATCTGATCCAGGATGTGGAGACGGGCGCGCCTGGCCTGATCCAGAGCCTTCGGCATGAGGCTAGGGCTGATGCCTTGGGTCTTGATATCCAATTGCAGCGCAGTGATCCCTTTCCGGGTGCCGGCCACCTTAAAGTCCATATCGCCAAGGTGATCCTCAAGCCCGATGATATCGGTGAGAATCGCCGTCTGCTCCTTTTCCATGACGAGCCCCATTGCTACCCCGGCCACCGCTGACCGGATCGGAACCCCGGCATCCATCAAGCTGAGGCTCGCGCCGCAGACTGTAGCCATGGAGGACGACCCATTCGACTCGAGGATATCGGAGACAATCCGAAGCGTATACGCAAACTCCTCCTTCGTCGGCAGCGCCGAGAGAAGAGCCCGCTCGGCAAGGGCCCCGTGCCCGATTTCCCGCCGACCAGGGCCGCGCATAAACTTGACCTCGCCGACGCTGAACGGTGGAAAATTGTAATGGAGCATAAACCGTTTGGTGCCCTCTCCTTCGAGAGTATCCAGGCGCTGCTCATCTTGCGAGGTGCCGAGTGTAGTGGTCACGAGGGCTTGAGTCTGACCTCTGGTGAAGAGGGCCGATCCGTGAGTCCTTGGCAGGACTCCGACCTCGGCGGTAATCGGCCGGACGTCCTCGAGCGACCTTCCGTCCGCTCGCTTCCCATCTTCCAGGATCATTCGGCGCAACTCCTCATGCTCGATCTGCTCGAACAGCCTCTTGACGGCAACCTTCCGATCGTCTGGATCAGCACTAAACTGGCCTATAACCTCATCAAGGAGCGCCTGCCGGCGGCTGCGCTGCTCCTCCTTGTCGGCGATTCCGGTCAAGGTTCGAAGCCCCTGGCGGGCCAGGTGGTTCACGCGCTCACCCAGCTCAGCATCCACAGGGGGAACTTTGAAAGGCAACTTTTCAACTCGAAGCTCTTTCGCCAGCTCCAGCGTCATGTCAATCATGGACTGGATCCCCTTATGGCCAAATTCGATCACCTCCACCATCACCTCTTCAGTGACCTCATTCGCTCCGGCCTCAAGCATCACTATAGCGCTTCGGGTCCCCGCAACCACTACATCGATGTCAGATCCTTCCATCTGGGTATAGGTTGGATTGAGGACCAGCTTGCCATCCAGGCGACCCACTCGAACAGCCCCAATCGGCCCGAGGAATGGGATGGGCGATATGCTGAGAGCGGCAGAGGCGCCCAACACCGCCAGGACGTCAGGGTCGTTTTCCTGATCAGCCGAAAGGACCGTGGCGATAATTTGGACATCATTTCGATAGCCATCAGGGAAGAGTGGGCGGAGCGGGCGATCGATGAGGCGCGAGGTCAGTGTCTCCTTCTCATGGGGACGGCCCTCTCGCTTAAAGAAGCCGCCAGGGATTTTACCTGCCGCATATGCCCGTTCCTGGTAATCGACAGTAAGCGGAAAGAAATCGATCCCCTGCCGCATCTGCTTCGACGCCACCGCTGTAACAAGAACGACCGTGTCGCCGTACCGGACCAACACCGCGCCATCGGCCTGCCTGGCCACGCGCCCGGCCTCGATACTCAACGATTTCCCTTCGATGATTTGCTCGACACGACAACTCATTTACGAATTCCCAACCTTTCGATAATCTGTTTGTACCGGTTCGCATCCTTGCTCCTGAGATAATCCAGGAGCTTCCTACGCCGGGCAACGAGGCGGAGCAGCCCTCGCCGAGAGTGATGGTCCTTCTTGTGGCTATTCAGGTGCTCGGTCAAATACCCTATTCGCCCGGTAAGGAGCGCGATCTGTACATCCGGAGAGCCGGAGTCGCTATCATGAAGCCGATACTGCCCGATGACCTCTTGCTTATTTGCGGATGCCTTAACCACCAAGCCATGTCCTCCTTTCTTCTTAAGTAGATACCCACAGTCGCGAGAACGATATCATACGCCCTCAGGGGAGTAAAGTCCATTCTTCTGGAGAAAACGGCGGGAAGGCAGCAAACACCGCATCCGCCTGCCGCTTGTCGCTGTCGATCTGTTGCCGGAGCAGTGACGGGTTCTCAAAGCGTCGCTCGTCACGCAGGCGTTCGAGGAAGAAGAGCGTGAGGGTCTCCCCGTACAACTCCTCCTCAGCCTCAAGCAGGTGGACTTCCACTCGACGCGTCTCACCACCAAAGGTCGGGGCCCTGCCCACATTGACAAGCGCCTTATATAATCCCTGCTTCAACCACGCCTGGCCACCGTACACACCATCCGGAATGAGCAGATCGGCTGTAGCGGGTAAGTTGGCTGTCGGGTACCCCAGCCCTTTTCCCCGTTCGGCGCCACGCTCGACGTGTCCGCGAATCGCGTAGGGCCGCCCTAAATAGCGCGCAGCCTGCCGCAGATTCCCTGCCGCCAGTAAGCCGCGGATGAGCGTAGAACTGACGACCTGGCCGTCTACTGTCATCGCAGACACTACATCGAGCCCGAACTGATGCTCTTCCCCAAGCCTCCTGAGCATCTCTGGAGATCCGGCTCTGGCATTGCCGAAGGCGAAGTCGTACCCGACACAAATAAACCGTGCCCGAAGCCGATCAACCAAGTCGGTCTTCACGAAATCGCGTGGCAGGGTGGCAGCAAGGCGGGGGGTAAAGGTAGCGGCGATCATCAGATCGACGCCAAGAGCGGCAATGATGTCCTTCTTAATCGAGAGCGGAGTGATGAGGGGCGGGGCCTTTGAAGGGTTCACCACCTCTAGCGGATGCCGCGCGAAGGTGAAAACAACCGCTGTTCCCCCTTTCTGGCGGGCCCACCGCACCACGCGACCAAGGATCTCACGGTGTCCGAGATGGACCCCGTCGAATGTCCCGACCGCCACCGCAGGAGAGGGATAATCGTCCTCCAGATCTTCGATCTGCTCAATGACAATCATTACCCGGCAAGGACCCGTACCGGCTTTAGGACAATCCGGCGCGGGTCGATTGCGGCGAACTCCCGGCCGGCAACCGTCACCTCAGCGAGCGAAAGGAGCTGGCGACGATACCCCAAGACTCGGACGAGGTCGCCTTTCTCTACCTCCATAGGGAAACTGAGCAGCGCGCTAGCCGCCATTCCGCTTCCCTGGACGACCCCTCGAGAGGACTCTGGATGAACCCGAACAACGGGGAGGTGCCCCAGCGCCTCCCCAATGGGGAGCAGTACTTCCAGGATGCGGCCCTCCGCAACGATCTGCTCGAGCTGCTGCAGCGTCAGTGCATCCTCAAGCAGGAAACGACCCGACCGGACGCGAGTCAACGCATACAGGTGTGCGCCGCACCCGAGGACCTGACCGATGTCATCGCACAGGCTGCGGGCGTACGTCCCCTTGGAACAACTGACCATGAACCGGACGAAGGGCAGATCAATCTCCAGGAGCGTGAGAGTGTGGATCCGCACCGTGATCGGCTGTCGCTCGACTGTTTCGCCACGCCGAGCCAAGCGATAGAGGCGCTCTCCATGATGCTTCTTCGCGGAAAAGAGTGGCGGCACCTGTTGGATCTCACCAACAAACCGCTTCAGGACGTCCGGCAGGTCGGCAGGATCTACGGCGATATTGTCCGTCTGCGACAGCACCTTCCCGTCAGCATCCAAGGTATCGGTGGTGATCCCCAGCCGCATCGTAATCAGGTACTCCTTATCGGCCTGGGTAAGAAATTGTGCGATTCGTGTTGCGCGCCCAACGCAGAGCGGCAGAACGCCAGTAGCCCTCGGGTCGAGCGTACCGGTATGGCCGATTCGACGGATCTTTAGAAGACGCCGTGCCGCATCCACCACATCATGGGAGGTCATCCCCCCAGGCTTATTGATGTTCAAAACTCCGCTGAGTTCCATCACATATACCAGAGATTACCTTGAGATGATCGGTGCACAGTCTAACTCTCGTTTTCTAGCCCTCAGATGCTCTACGGTCTCCCAGGGTACATCTACCCCTCCCAACTCGGCATCAGCAACGACTCCACCTCCGTGAAAATCGCTCCCGCCAGTGGGCACGAGCCGATACTGTCCGGCGACGGCGAGCAGGGACGCTGTAATGTCCGAGGTATACCCCTTGTAGTAGACCTCGATCCCTTCCAAGCCAGCCTCCACCATCATCGGCAGCAGTCGCGGAAGATCCAGGCGGTAATCGCTTGCCCCCACGATGATCGGGTGCGCCAGTGAGGGCACACCGTGGGCCCCCCTGATCAGGCTGACCGCCTCCTGTGGAAGGAGTTTCGGACCCTCAACATAGCCAGGGCCCCCGCGCCTTAGAAAACGCGAGAACGCCTCATCCACCGACGCGACGTAGCCACGCTCTACAAGGGCCATCGCAATATGTGGCCGTCCAACCGATCCCCCATCCGCTATGGCCATCACGCGGTCCCACTCGATCGGACACCCGAGCGCACCCAACCGCTCGACCATGGCTTTGGCTTGGGCGAGTCTATCCTCCTGCAATCGACGGAGGGCCTTTTGCAGGAACGGGTCGCCCGCGTTGAGCAAGTAACCCAGGATATGGAGCTCGTCTCCGTCCAGGTTCGTGCTGATCTCGATCCCCGGAATTACCTCGATTGCCAGGCCTGATGCGGCCGCTTGCGCCTCGGCGATCCCCTCTACGCTATCGTGGTCGGTTACAGCCATGACGCGGATCCCAATCATGTCGGCGGCCTTCACCAGCTCTTCCGGCCGAAGGGCACCGTCGGAGGCCTTCGTGTGAAGGTGTAGATCGACACGACTCGCCATCGTCATTGCTCCTTAGTCTCGGTAGCCTCGATCTGCCGGAACAGCGTATCCATGTGCAACTCCTGCTCCAGCGAATCATCAAGTGAAAAGAGAATTTCCGGGACATAGCGAAGAGTAAGCCGCCGCCCCAGCTCTCCACGGAGAAAGCCAGCCGCACGCTTTAGGCCGATCAGCGACTCCTGGCGCTGCTTCTCCTCACCTTTGATCGAGGCAATATAGACCATCGCCTGTCGTAAGTCATCGGTCACACTGACACGGGTGACCGCGACAAAACCAATTCTCGGGTCCTTGACCGACTGCAAGATCAGACGACTGATCTCCTCCTGTATCAGGGTACTCACGCGGTCAGCGCGCCTACCTTGCATGACCATCCTCTCCGCAGCCAAGAGCCCGGTAGCATCAATGAGCCATCAGCTCGATCTCGTAATCGAGAATTACGGCGTCGGCGTCAGCCTCGATAAGGTTCACCACTTTAGCTAGAGTCTCGTCTACTAATCGAGAACTGTTACTGACGCAGACGATCCCAAGCGTGGCGCGTTGCCATTCATCAAGACGATCCACCTCAGCGACAGAGACATTGAAGCGGCCTCGGATACGATCTTTGAGGCTCTTGACAACTCGTCGCTTACCCTTGAGGGAGTCGTTGCCAGCTAGACGCAACTCGACGCGGCACGTTCCAACGGTCATGGTCAACACAGTTCAACGTTCAAAGTTCAAAGTTTCAGATTCTTACACCCTTGAACCTTGCACGTTGAACTTTGAACCTTGGACATCTTTATTAGAGTTTCTGGGCTACCGATTCAAGGTCAAAAACTTCCAGGATGTCACCAAGCTTGACGTCGTTGAAGTTCATCAGGCCGACACCGCACTCAAACCCGCTCTGCACCTCTCGGGCATCCTCCTTGAAGCGGCGAAGTGACCCAACTCGCCCCTTGTGGATCACCTTGCCATCCCGAATAAGACGGACCTGACTATCCCGGCAGACCTTACCCTCCACAACGTATGAGCCGGCAATGGCGCCCACTTTGGGCACAGTATAGACCTGACGAACCTCTACGCGACCGATTGACCGCTCGACATATTTGGGCTCCAGCAGCCCCTCCATCGCCTGCCTGATCTCGTTGATGGCATTGTAGATGACGGTGTAGAGCCGAATCTCAACACCTTCCAGCTCGGCCAGCTTCTGGGTCTTTGGCTCAGGACGCACGTTGAATCCTACAATGACAGCGTTGGAGGCTGACGCCAGCATCACGTCAGTTTCGTTGATGGCGCCGACCGACGCGTGGATCACCTTCAACCTGACCGCCTCAGTGCTAATCCGCTCCAGCGATTCGCGAAGCGGCCCGACGGAGCCCTGGAAGTCCCCCTTAATAATCATCCGAAGTTCTTTGACTTCACCCTCCCGGATGCGACGGTGCAAATCTTCCAGGGTCATGCGGTGCTTCGAGCCGATCCTCTCCTCGCGATGTTTCTGCTGCCGGCTGATAGCGATCAGCCGTCCCTTCCGCTCGTCGGATACCACAACAAACGTATCTCCGGCCATGGGGACGCCCGAAAGACCCAGCACCTCCACCGGGGTCGCGGGCCCGGCCATCTGAACCTTTTTCCCCGTCTCATTGTTCATAGCCCGCACTCGACCCGAATGCAATCCGGCGACGATCACGTCCCCCACATTCAGGGTCCCATTCTGCACCAACACTGTCGCGACTGGTCCCCGACTACGATCCAGTTCGGCCTCGATGATGACACCCTTCGCTGCCCTGTGCGGGTTCGCTCTCAGTTCGGCAACCTCGGCCAGCAGAAGCAGCATTTCGAGAAGGTGATCTATACCCTCCTTCTTCTTGGCCGAGACCTCCACATAGACCGTCTGCCCTCCCCAATCTTCCGGGACCAGACCGTACTCCGCCATCTGTTGCCTGGCACGGTTCGAATCGGCGCCAGGCTTATCGATCTTGTTAATCGCGACCAGGATCGGGACGCCAGCGTCCTTGGCGTGATTAATCGCCTCCACGGTCTGGGGCATCACCCCGTCATCGGCCGCCACCACTAAGACCACGATATCGGTCGCCTGCGCCCCACGCGCCCGCATGGCGGTAAACGCCTCATGGCCCGGCGTGTCCAGGAACGTGATCTTGCCACCCGGCAGATCGACTTGATAGGCGCCGATGTGTTGGGTAATCCCGCCTGCCTCCGAGGCAATGACATTGGTCTGCCGGATCGCATCCAGCAGGGAGGTTTTGCCGTGATCGACATGACCCATGATCGTGACCACCGCAGGCCTGGGCAGGAGCAACGACAGGTCCTCAAGCTCCTTCGCCCCGGCCGCAGTCTCTTCCAGCGGCGTCACTTCCACTGAGAACCCTAGCTTGTCGGCCGCACCTTTGACCACTTCCACATCGAGCGGCTGGTTAATAGTGGTCATGATCCCCATCTTGATCAACTGCTTGATGATCTCGCTAGGGCTCATCGCGATCTTCTCGGCTAACTCCTTCACGGTGATCGTCTCCGCAATCTTGACTATCGGGCGTAGCGGAGGAAGGGGCTCGCGCTCGGCCTGCTCTGCCTGAACCTGAGGTTGAGGGACTGGCGGGATCACGGTCACCATCTGCCCGTGGACGGATGGTGATAGAGGTGGCAACAGAGTCTGGGATGGCTCCTTTTTCACGTCTGCTGTCGCGACCGGAGCCTTGTGAGGAGGCTCTAACGACACAGAGGGTGGCCGTTCGAGAATCGCTGTCCTCTCAGGTGATGGTGGGACAGAGACTGCATTGGGCTTCTGAGGTCCCTTTTGTTCAAACGAGCTCGCTCTCGCAACAGGTCTCGTCCCTTCGATTATTGGCTTGACCTTGGACGGCGCCTTTGTCTCGATAAGCTCGGATCGAGCGGGTTTGTCAGATGAGAGCTTGGTCGTTGTTGTCGACACGTCGGCCTTTCCTGCCTTGGGCCGTCGGCTTTCCACGGGCGTGGCGTGGACCTCCGGAGCCGAAGGAACCGTTTCCAGCGGTTTAGGCTTGGGACGGCTTTTCTTCTGAGGCGGTACGGCTGCCAGAAGCGACCTTACATGGTCCTCATCCACGTTGCTGCTGTGGCTCTTGAGTTGCAAGCCCGACTGCTCAAGCCGGTCAATGAGCTCTTTGCTTGACATGCCGAGGACTTTCGCCAGATCGTAAACTCTAATCATTCCCACTCCGCATCACCCCCAGACCTTCCGAGGCTCCGCTCTGCCCCCCAAATCGGCGGCCTGACCATGCGGCCTCTCTCTCGCTTCCATCTCCACCGGTATCTTTTTCAAAATTGACATCACCGCCCCTGCAAAGCACGGATCCGTCACAGCAACGCACGATCGAGGAGCCCCTCCAAGAGCAGCCCCTAGCTCCTCCTTACCCAGGCCCTGCATCCATATGACGCCGACCTGTGCGGCCAAACTCCGCAACTTCGAAACCGAACTCGCCGACGCATCTGCCGCACTCAGAATCAACTGGGCTGAATGGCGTTTCATAGCTGATTCCACTGCCTCTGCGCCTGAGACGACCTTGCGAGCTCGGCGCGCAAGCCCAAGAAGTGCAGCGACCTTGCGCGAGACACGTTCCCGGATCAACTCCTCAAGATCCTCTACGGTCATCGGTGCGAGCGTCACCTTCAGACAGCGCGCAAACTCGTTTCTTTTTACCGCCTGCTCCAGGCATACGCGGCAGGGGCAGACATACACCCCGCGGCCTGATCCCCCGCCCAGGTCCACACCCAGTCTTCCACCTGGAACAAGATACACGCGAACCAACTCGCTCTTTGACCGACTCGTGCGGCAGGCGGCACAAGAGCGAGAGGGCTGAGAGCCCACCTATCCTCTATCCATCGAAGCGAGGGCGGCCTTTGCAACCTCGATTAATTTCTGGGCTGTCTTTGGGCCAATCCCCTCTACCTGAACCAAGGCTTCTTCCGATGCCTGAGCCAACTTCTGGTAACTGTCTAGACCAGCCTCGATCAGGCGATCGGCTAACTTTTCCCCTACACCCGGCAAATCCGCTAGCCGCATAGGAGCAGGAGGAGGACTCTCCGCTACCGACGCTGCGGCCTCACACTCTGGCGTGACCGGCTCTTCCAACTCTTTTTGAACCTCACCCCGGCCTTTGACGTCCACTTTCCATCCCACGAGCTTCGCCGCCAGACGAGCGTTCTGTCCCCGTTTCCCAATGGCCAGAGAGAGCTGGCCGTCAACGACGAGAACCTTGAGGGTGTGCGTCTCAGGAACAACTTCGACGCTCTCAACCTCGGCCGGGGCAAGCGCACTTCGGACGAAGGAAGCCGGGTCGTCCTTCCAGGCAATCACGTCGATCTTCTCACCCATCAACTCCCTGACGATAGCCTGAACTCGACTGCCACGATATCCAACACAGGCCCCCACCGGATCCACGTTGCTGTCTCGTGAGGCCACAGCCACCTTGGCACGTTCACCCGCATCGCGGGCCACCGCCTTGATCTCAACGATCCCCTCGTAGATCTCGGGAACCTCGATCTCGAGCAGCTTAGCCAAGAGGCCGGGGTGCGTTCGTGAAAGGACAATCTGGGATCCCCTTGGTAATTTCTTTACATCCAGAACATACGCCCGAACCCGATCGCCGGTCCTGTGATCTTCGCGGGGAAGCTGCTCTCTGGGGGGAAGAATCGCCTCAGCCTTCCCGAGATTGACTATGACGTTGCCCTTCACAACTCTCTGTACGACGCCACCCACCATTTCACCCACTCTGGCCTTAAAAGCCTGAAACACACTCTCCCGTTCGGCCTCTCTGACCCGCTGGATGATGACCTGTTTCGCTGTTTGGGCAGCAATCCGTCCGAACTCTTTTGCCTTCATCTCAGATTTGATCTCATCGCCAAGTTGGGCCCCAGGGTTTATCGATCGGGCCTCATCGATGGAGATCTCGACATGGGGATTCAGAACCTCCTCGACAACCTTTCGTACTGCGTACAGCGTAAAGCAACGGGCCCGTTGATTAAACTCCACGCGCAGATCAAGGGCGGATCCAATGGTCTTGCGGGACGCGGAGAGGATCGCCGCGCTGACCGCCTCGATCAGAACTGCCGAGTCTATCTCTTTCTCGCGTCCGACTTGTTCTATGACCTGCAGTAAATCGATGCCCATTAGTCTCACGCCAGGGTATAGGGTTTAGGGTATAGGGTTTAGGGAAGAGCTAAATGCCTTCTTATTTTCTATACCCTGAACCCTATACCCTGCTCTTTACAGGACTGGGTCCAGTCGAGACTTCACAACCAGCGCATACGGGATGAGGGCAATCGTGCCATCTTCCCGTTCCAGCAATACCCGCCCATTCTCGTAACCTCTTAGGACGCCAAGAAACCGCCGTTGGCCGTCAACGGCCGATGAGGTGCTTATCCTCGCCCGTTGGCCTACGAAGCGAAGAAAATCCGACTCCAAACGGAGTGGCCGGTTCAAACCAGGAGAGGAGACTTCAAGCGTGTAGGGATGAGAAATAAGATCCTCTATGTCGAGAAGGTCGCTCAGCTCTTCGCTGACTCGCTGGCAATCCCCCACGACCACACCACCAGGCTTGTCGAGGTAGAGGCGGAGGACCCATCCGCTTGCTTCCCTACGAAACTCAACGTCTACCAGCTCCAGCCCCAACTCTGTGAAGAGCGGAATGGCGATCAGCTTAACCCGCTCTACGACCTCCCCAGTCATATCACAGCACCCCTTATAAAACAAAGAGCGGGCAGCGATGGCCCACTCTTAACAAGCTAGCACATTTCTCTTGGACTGTACAAGGGAAATCAAGGAGAAGTGGATGAAGGGAGGTCTATTCTCCTTTCGCCTTTTTCAATTCTGCAATCACGCGCTCTTTCAGATGCTGGGGAACCTCGTCATAGTGAGAGAACTCCACGGTATAGTCACCTCGGTCGCCGGTGATAGCCTTGAGCTGTGTGGCATACTCCAACACTTCAGCCATGGGAACCTGGGCCTTGATAGTCTGCCCTTTCCCCTTAACCTCTACCCCCATCACGTGTCCACGCCTGCTGTTCAGGTCGCCGATCACATCCCCCATACACTCATCGGGGGCCGTCACCTCGACCGTCATGATCGGCTCCAGAAGAGTTGGGTGTGCCTGCAGGACGCCCCTTTTGAACGCCAATGAACCAGCGACCCTGAAGGCCATTTCCGAGGAATCAACAGCATGGTACGAGCCATCGTAGAGGGTGACCTTCACATCCACAACAGGATACCCGACCAGGCTCCCTTCCTCCATCGCCTCCATGATCCCTCTCTCTACCGCAGGGATGTACTGCTTGGGGATAGCCCCCCCCACAACGTGGTTCACGAATTCGTACCCCGCGCCTCGAGGGAGCGACTCAAGTCTGATCCAGCAATCACCGTACTGTCCATGGCCCCCTGTCTGTTTCTTATGCTTTCCCTGAACCTCCGTTCGCCCGTGAATTGTTTCCTTGTACGGTACGCGTGGCGTCTTCATCTGGACCTCGAGTCCGAACCTCCGCTTGAGGCGCTCGACCGCCATTTCCAAGTGGGCCTTGCCCATCCCGGCCAGGATGATCTCCTTGGTCTGCGAATCGCGTCGAACCTGAAGGGAGGGATCCTCTTCCTGAAGTCGATGGAGTCCCAAGCTCATTTTTTCATCATCCCCTCTCGTCTTGGGCGCAATGGCATACTCGATAATGGGGCTTGGGATCCTCACCGGTTCCAGGCGGATTGGACTTCGCTCATCGCAGAGGGTGTCACCTGTACCTGTCTCCTTCAGCTTCACCACAGCCCCCAGATCTCCTGCCCCGATTGCCGGAACCGGAACCTGATGTTTACCTCGGAGCAGCACCACTTGGCCGATCCTTTCCTTACACCCTTTGATGCTATTGTAGACGCTGGAATCTGAAGAGAGCATGCCGGAGTAAACCCGGAAAAGGGTCATTTTGCCAGCGTAGGGATCGACGAGTGTTTTAAACACCAGAGCGGACAATGGGGCATCCTCTCTGCTTTCTCGAATAAGCGGCTCCCCGTTCCTCGGATCGATTCCCACGATGGCTTCACGATCTGTCGGGGATGGAAAGACCTCTGTCAGGAGATCCAGCAAAGGCTGTACGCCGATATTCTTGAGGGCCGAACCGCAGAGAACTGGAACAAGCTTTCCCCTAATAACCGCTCGCTGCAGCCCGGCCTTCAGCTCATCGCATGAAAGCGTCCCTGTTTCCAGATACTTCTCCAACAGCCTATCATCACTGTCCGCAACCGCCTCCACCAGCGCCGTTTGCATCTGCTCTGCCTTCGGTCTCAGGTCCAGTGAAATCTCCGCTTCGGAGAACTTCCCCGTCCTCTCGCCCTGGTAGATCAGAGCTTTCATCCGCAGCAGATCGACCACACCCATAAAGGACGCTTGCGTTCCTATTGGAATCTGGATGGGTGTCGCGACCGGGCATAGGTGCTGACGAATGTCTTCCAGGATTCGAAAAAAGTCGGCCTGTTCCCGATCCATCTTATTGATAATAATCGCTCTCGCAAGGCCTTCTGCTTCAGCGTACACCCATACCTTCTCTGTCTGTACCTTCACGCCGGAGACGCCACTCACCACCACGACTGCGCCGTCAACGACCCTCATACAGTTTCGGGTATCAGTCAAGAATATGGACGCTCCAGGGGTATCAATCAGGTTAAGCTTGTACCCTTTCCACTCACAGAAGGCAAAGGCTGAGCTGACGCTCATCTTCCGCTTGATCTCGTCCTCGTCGAAGTCGGTGACGGTCGTCCCATCTTCGACCTTCCCGAGTCGAGAAGTGGCACCGGCATCGAAAAGCATCGCCTCGGTCAGCGTCGTCTTACCTGCGCCTCCGTGGGCTACGATCGCGACGTTGCGGATCCTGGCAATCCCTATCCCGCTCATCACCCTTACCCCCATATCGCGCGCAGCCACTCAACAGTCCAGAGGTTCTTTTCGGACTACAGCGGCCGCTCAGTTGTAAAGGGGAAATCATCTCCTCATGAAAGCAACGATGCCCTTCCCGAACGAGTCGGAAAGGGCATCCTGTGCGTAAGTCACCTCATTATCCTTAAGGACTGACCGCACTTTCGATGGCAGGTGGAGAAGCCACCCTGGGTTTGGCCTGCCTTGGTTTCGGTACTTTTCCTTTGTCCTCACGCCGACCACGGCGGCTGGCTGGCTTTGCGGCAGGCTCGGCATCGGCGCCGACCCCTGCCAGTTCGATGGCCGCAAGCGGGGCGCCGTCCCCCATTCTGTAATTCAGCTTCGTCATCCGCGTGTAGCCCCCGTTTCGATCCTTATAGCGGCTGCCGATTGAGTCAAACAGCTTTTTTAAGACAGTCTCGTCCTGAACAACCTCGGCTGCCTGTCGCCGCGCATGCAAATCCCCACGCTTGGCTAGCGTGACAATCTTGTCTGCCAGCTTGCGTAGCTCTTTGGCCTTCGCCTCGGTTGTGACGATCTTCTCGTACTGGAAGAGTGACGTTACCAGATTACGGAGGAGCATCTCTCGATGAGCCGTTGTCCGGCCGAGCTTCCTCCCAGCGTTCCTATGCCGCATAGCAGATACTCCTGCCTGGCCGACTAAAATCCTGCCAGGCTTAGGCCCCCGTTAAGACCTTCGAAGTCTTATCGCCTCGTTTTCCGAAGGATTCGCCAACAGAGAGACCTTCCAGTTTCATTCCTAAGGTCAACCCCATACCGAGAAGGATCTCCTTGATCTCATTCAGAGACTTCCGACCGAAATTCTTCGTCTTCAACATCTCGGCCTCACTCTTGACGACCAACTCGTAAATATTTCTAATGTCAGAGTGCTTCAAACAATTAGCCGACCGCACCGAAAGCTCCAACTCGTCGACACTTCGACTCAGGTTGTCCAGCAGCTGTTTCTTTGCCTCGTCGACGACAACCCCCTCCCTCTCCGGCTCTTCCTCAAAGTTGGTAAATATGCTCACATGATCCTTGAGGGTCTTTGCCGCATACGCGATGGCGTCCCGAGGCAGGATGCTGCCGTCAGTCCAGACCTCCAGGGTAAGCTTATCGTAGTCGGTAATCTGGCCGACACGGGTAGCTTCAACGAGGAAGGCGACCTTCCGAATCGGGGAGAACATAGAGTCTATGGCGATAACATCAACAGGTTGTCCCTCTCGCTTATTTCGCTCTGCAGGGACATACCCTCGCCCATGGCACACCTCCAACTCCAAATCGAGACTGCTATCCAACGCCAGGGTCGCAATATGCAAATCAGGGTTTAGGATCTCGACATCAGGATCGGGAGTGATATGCGCGGCTCGAACCTCTCCCTCTGAAAACACCTTGAGGTGCAGGGTCTTGGGGTGGTCAACGTGCAGCTTGATCCGCAACCCCTTGAGGTTGAGGATGATATCGCTCACATCTTCTTTCACTCCAGGGATGGTTGTGAATTCATGCAGCGCCCCGGTGATTCGAATCGCTGTGATCGCAGCTCCCTCAATCGCAGAGAGGAGGATGCGTCGAAGCGCATTACCGATGGTCAATCCAAATCCGCTTTCAAAAGGCTCTGTGATAAACTTCCCGTAGGTGCTGGTCAGAGATTCTAGCTCGCACTCCAGCCGCTTAGGCTTCTGGAGACCCTTAAACTTCTGAATCATCAAAACCTCCCACGCCCACCATTATTTGGAGTACAGCGCAACAATCAACTGCTCCTCCACGGGGACAGCGATCTCCTCTCGGGATGGGATCGATCGGACAACCCCCTTCATGTTGGTCGGATCAAGCTCTAGCCAGCTCGGCAACGTCCGCCGCTTTGCCACTTCGAAGGCCGTCTTAATTGCCGCTATTTCGCGACTCTTTGGCCGCACCTCGATGGTCTCGCCCGGACGAACCCGGTAGGACGCAATGTCGGTCTTTCCTCCATTGACGAGGATATGACCGTGGGTAATCAATATCCGGGCCTGTGCGCGGGATGTGGCAAATCCGAGACGATGGACAACGCTATCGAGCCGTTGCTCCAGAATCTTGACAAGGTTTTCGCCTGTGATCCCTGTCTGTCGCTCGGCCAGACGATAGTATTTTCGGAACTGTGTTTCCAGCACCCCGTAGATTCGGCGCATCTTCTGCTTCTCGCGAAGCTGCCTGCAGTAATCCGAAACCTTTGTTCGTCGTTGGCCATGCACGCCTGGAATGAAGTTCCGCTTCTCAATGGCACATTTGGTAGAGAGGCATCGATCCCCTTTCAGGAACAGCTTCAGCCCTTCCCGCCTGCAAAGCTTGCACGCAGAATCCAGATACCTAGCCACGAACCCCTCCTCCCCAGGGGGTAGTGCCACCCCCCGTCTCACTGACACTTCCGCGGATTACGATCCTGGCCTCCCTTCTGAGGGTGACTGGACGATATATCGGCCAGAACAACTGTATCATACTCGTCTCCGCTTGGACGCTCGACAACCGTTGTGGGGAATCGGCGTCACGTCCTTAATCGTCGAGATCTCCATGCCTGCCGCCTGTAGGGCCCGAATGGCAGCTTCTCGACCGGCGCCTGGTCCTTTGATATACACCTTCACTTCTTTCATGCCTTGGCTCATCGCCCTCTGCGCAGCACTATCCGCAGCCCTCTGCGCAGCAAACGGGGTGCTCTTCCGGGAACCTTTGAACCCCACAGAGCCAGCACTAGCCCATGCAACAACATTGCCTGTCGTGTCTGTGATGGTGACAATAGTATTGTTGAATGTCGCCTGGACACAGGCGATTCCGTGAGCGATGTTCTTGGTCTCTTTTCTGCCTCCCGTACGTCCAGCCGGACGTCTCGGTTTTACCTCCTCCGCCATTCTTCCTCCATCAAGCGAGTGTTCATGGTTCACAGTTCATAGCGTATCGTTTAGAGATCAGAGATCGTGGCCTGTGTTTGACAACCCACCATGAACTCTGAACTATGAACCTATCCGACTACACTTTCTTACTTTTCATGCCGACCGTCCGGCGAGGCCCCTTGCGCGTCCTGGCATTGGTGCTGGTTCGCTGGCCACGAACAGGAAGACCCCGGCGATGCCTAAGACCCCGGTAGGCGCCAATGTCCATGAGCCGCTTGATGTTCAGAGAGATCTCACGTCTCAGGTCGCCTTCCACCCTGTAGTTTCCTTCAATGGTTCGCCGCAGCTTCGCGATCTCCTCTTCAGTGAGGTTCTTAACGCGGACATCCGGGGTGACTCCGGAGTCCTGCAAGATCTTATGCGAAGCAGCACGACCGACGCCGAAAATATACGTCAGCGCAATCTCAAGACGTTTTTCCCTCGGAAGATCTACCCCGGCGATGCGTGCCATACAACTCCCTTTCTTAGTTCAGAGTGCATAGTTCATAGAACGGCGCTCAAATACATGACACCATCTCTGGCATAAACTCTGAACTGTGAACCCATCTACCCCTGTCGCTGTTTATGCCGAGGATTGTCGCACACGACCCGCAGCACCCTTTTACGTCGAATGACCTTACACTTCTCGCACATCGGCTTAACTGACGCCCGAACCTTCATAGTAGCCCCCCGCATCACAGCATCACTGATCGCCATTGACCATCCTTCGTAATGCCTATTTATATCGGTACGTGATCCGCCCTCGCGTCAAATCGTATGGAGACAACTCCACAATCACCTTATCTCCAGGAAGAATCCGAATGAAATGCATGCGCATTTTTCCAGAGATGTGCGCAAGGACCTTGTGTCCGGTTTCCAGTTCTACACGAAACATCGCGTTAGGTAAAGGCTCAACCACCGTCCCCTCAACCTCAACCGCCTCTTCCTTTGGCACTAGCGGCCCCCTCCTTGAGGTGACTCATCCTCGGTCATGCAGCTCAGCACCTCTACCCCATCCTCGGTCAGCGCAACGGTGTGCTCAAAATGAGCGGAAAGGGAACTGTCGCATGTCACCGCTGTCCAGTGATCATCGAGGATCATCACGTCCGGACCTCCGGCATTGGCCATCGGCTCGATGGCCAGGACTAACCCAGGTTTGAGCATGGGGCCTTGGGCTGGTGGCCCGAAATTCGGTATCTGTGGTTCCTCATGAAGGGACCGGCCAATCCCGTGACCAACAAACAGGCGCACTACGGAGAATCCTCTAGCCTCAACGACGGACTGCACAGCATGAGATATATCGGAGAGATGATTCCCTGGCAGTGCCGCCATGGTAGCCCGCGTAAGGGCCTCTCGAGTTGCGGCAATCAAACGCCTGGCCCCTTCCGATACCTTCCCTACAGGAACCGTAATCGCAGCATCCCCGTAGTAGCCATCGACAATCACTCCGAGATCCAGGCTTACGATGTCACCCTCCTCAAGCTTCCTCGCCGACGGGAACGCGTGGACCACCTGCTCGTTCACGGACGCGCAGAGCGTATAAGGGTAGCCTCGGTAGCCCTTGAACGCCGGCTTACCCCCTCGCCTCAAGATATAAGCCTCTGCAGCGCGATCCAACTCCAACGTCGTTAGCCCCGGCTCTATAAGTCTCGTCAACCTCCCGAGAGTTTCCGCCACGAGCCGACTGCTCTTTCGCATCAAATCGATCTCCCATGGGGACTTCAAGACCATCATAATTATGCTTACCCGTCCCCTAAGGCCTGATGGATGCGTTGAGCAATCTCCTCGATCGTCCCCTGACCATTGATCCGCCTCAGCAGCCCCATCGTATTGTAATATGCGATCAGAGGCTCTGTTTGCTCCCGGTAGACTCGAAGGCGATGGCGGATCGTATCCTCCTTATCGTCGTCTCTCTGGAAGAGTTGGTCCCCGCAGCTATCACAGATCCCATGTTGCGTTGGCGGTTTCGTGTCAACGTGAAACATGGCCCCACAGGCCCGGCAGATCCGTCGCCCGGCAAGCCGTCTGACCAGGTCGTCCTCGGACACCTCTACGCTGATAACCCAATCTAACGGGGCCTGCAAAAGCCTCAGAACATCCGAGAGCGCCTCTGCCTGACGAAGTGTCCTTGGGAACCCATCAAGGATGTACCCACTGACACAATCGGGCCTGCGCAACCGCTCTTCGATAATCCCGGTGACCACTCCATCTGGAACAAGAGACCCTTGCGCCATGATCGACTTGGCTTTTTGCCCCAGCTCGGAACCGTCAGCCACAGCTTGTCGCAGCAGATCACCAGCAGAAACATGCACGACATCAGACTTGGCCGTCAACAACCTGGCCTGTGTCCCCTTACCAGCGCCAGGCGGTCCCAGCAAGACAAGCCGCATAGCTCAACTACCCCAGCCTGCCTTTAACTCGACCCTTCTTTAGAAATCCCTCATAGTTACGCATGAGCAAGTGAGACTCCACTTGCTGTACGGTATCCAGGGCCACGCCAACCACAATCAAGAGGGATGTCCCCCCAAAGAAGAACGGAACGCTCATCGTGGTGATCATCAATTCCGGAAGAATTGATATCAGCGTCAGGTAGATCGCCCCAACAAGTGTAATCCGATCCAACACCTTCTCGATAAATTCCGCCGTCCTCGATCCTGGCCGAATGCCCGGGATGAAGCCCCCATGCTTTCTCATGTTATCAGCAACGTCAGTCGGGTTGAAGACGATGGCCGTATAAAAATATGTAAAGAAAATGATCGCGACCGCATACAGAGCCGTATAGGTCACAGTACCCGGAGAAAGCGCCCGGGCCACACCCTGCATCCAGGGATGATTAATAAATTGTGCGATCGTAGCGGGAAACACGATGATAGAGGAAGCAAAGATTACGGGAATGACACCGGCCGTATTGATCCTCAACGGAATATGCGTACTCTGGCCTCCATAGATCTTACGCCCGACGATCCTTTTAGCATACTGTACTACTATCGGTCTTTGGCCGAGCGTCATGATGATTACTCCGGCCACAACCAACACCATCAGAGCCAAAACGATCAGCAGCACGAGAGCCTGCAACTCCCCCGTGGTCAGAAGCCGCCAAGTATTGACGATCGCCTCAGGCACCCGGACAATGATACCGGCAAAGATCAGCAGAGAGATTCCGTTCCCGATTCCTCGCTCGGTAATCTGCTCGCCAAGCCACATGAGGAAGATCGACCCTGTCGTCAGCGTAATCGTGGTCATCAGGCGAAAGACTACTCCCGGATCCACCACGATCTGCTCCCCAGTCGGGCTCCGCATGTTCTCAAGGCCGATGGCAATTCCCATGGCCTGGATAGCCGCAAGCAGGACGGTACCGTACCGCGTGTATTGAGAGATCTTCTTGCGCCCAGCCTCCCCCTCTTTACTCAGCTTCTCTAGGGGGGGGAAGACGACTGCAAGAAGTTGAAGGATAATCGACGCGCTAATATACGGCATGATACCGAGCGCGAGAATGCTGAGACGACGCAGTGCGCCACCCGAAAAGAGATCAAAGAAGCCAAGAAGCGTCCCACCTGCCTGCTGGAAAAACGATAAAAGGGCATGAGCATCGATCCCTGGCGTCGGGATGTGGGACCCTAGCCGGTACGCGATCAGCGCGAGAGCGGTAAAGATAATCCGCTTCTTAAGTTCAGGAACCCTGAAGATGTTGCCAGCCCAATCAGTCATGCACTAATAACCTCGACCATCCCACCGGAGGCGAGAATCTTCTCAATTGATCGCTTGGAGAACTTATGCGCAGCTACGTTCAGAGGCTTGCTAAGCACTCCTTCGGCAAGCACCTTCAGCCCCACCTTCAGATCCTTGACAATCCGCCTCTCCTGAAGCAGTCCTGGGGTCACTGTGGTGCCTGCTTCGAATCGCTCCAGATCTTTCAGGTTCACGGTAGCGTAGACTTTTCTAAACTTGTTGGTAAATCCCCGCTTTGGCACGCGGCGGTGTAGCGGAAGCTGACCGCCCTCGAACCAGGGATGGATATGGGCACCAGAGCGAGCCTTCTGACCTTTTTCTCCTCTACCGGATGTCTTTCCATGCCCCGAGCCGGTACCGCGTCCAACGCGTTTTCTGCGTTGACTGGCGCCGGCTGGCGGCTTTAGCTCGTGCAGCTTCATCCCTTCTCCTCGCTATCAACCTGCTGTACATCGACCAGGTGGACCACCTTCCTGATCATCCCTCGAATAGTAGGGGTGTCGGCGCGAACCACAGATCCATTGATCTTGCGCAACCCTAATCCCGCGAGGACCCGGGCCTGATGTGCCGGGTGGCCGATCTTACTTTTTCGGAGAATGATGCGAAGACCTTTGTCCATCTTATGCCCCTTGCGCGACCAGTCCTTCCTGGCGCACCCCTCTGGCGCGAGCGACTTCCTCAGGCGACCGAAGTAACTGTAAGCCCTTCAATGTTGCCTTCACAACATTGTGGGGATTGTCTGATCCCAGCGATTTAGACAGGACATCCCGAACACCAACCGCCTCCAGAACTGCGCGGGCCGCCTTTCCCGCCACGACCCCAGTTCCTTGTGAGGCCGGCCTCAAGATCACCTTGGCTGCGCCGTACCTTCCGACAACCTCATGGGGAATACTCGTTCGCTGCAGTTGTATGCCAATCAATTCCTTCTTGGCAGCCTCGATCCCCTTGCGAATCGCCTCCGGTACCTCGTGCGCTTTTCCCAATCCTATTCCGACGTGTCCATTTTGATCGCCTACCACGACAAGGGCACTAAAGTGAAATCGCCGCCCACCCTTAACCACCTTAGCGACCCGGTTGATATGAACGATACGCTCGGCCAAGTTAAGCGCGTCAGCTTTAATCTGCTTCAAATCTTCTCCTTCTCTTCCACTATGCCGGCAACTCGTCGAGGGGACCAACTGATAACATCATCGAGGTGACCTTAGTAGCGTGCGATATAGCTATACGGTCAGGCATGCGCTCCGACGGACTAGATCCTCACTCCTTTTTCACCAAGGCCAGCGGCCAGCGCCTTGACGCGTCCATGGAACTTGAACCCACCCCGGTCAAAGACCACCCGAGAAATATGAGCTGCCAAGGCTTTACTCGCCAATAGCTCACCGACTAACCGAGCGGCGGCAGTCTTGTCCCCCACCTGCTCTTTTTCTCTTATCTCCCTCGAAAGGGTGGAAGCGGCAGCAAGCGTCTTCCCCTGCTCGTCGTCGACAATCTGGGCGTAAATATGGCGAGCGCTCCGAAATACACACAGTCGCGGACAAGCTGCGCTGCCGACAATGCGCTTCCTGATTCGGCGATGGCGCCGTAGCCGACGCTCCTGTTTTCCCCCGTCTCCAGTCAACTCAAATCCCCCCCCGGAGATACGTAATCCGCTCTACGCCCCAGTCTTCCCGGCCTTACGGCGAATACGCTCACCCGTGTACTTGACTCCCTTGCCCTTATATGGCTCAGGCGGTCTGAGACTCCTAATCTTGGCGGCCACTTCTCCGACCGCCTGTTTATCTACTCCAGAGATCGTCAGCAGATTCTGACTCTCCACTGAAACATTAATCCCTTCAGGCAGCGGAAGAATGAGAGGATGCGAATAGCCCAACATCAGCGCGAGATTCCTCCCTTGTACCGATGCACGATAGCCAACCCCGATCATCTCCAGCTTCTTCTCAAATCCCTTGGTGACCCCCTCTACCATATTGGCAATCAGCGTACGAGTGAGCCCATGAAGCGAACGATGGAGTTTATTGTCAGAGGGCCGCACGCAATGAAGCTGGCGGTCCTCCAGTTTCACCGTCATCGAGGGATGGAGGCGAAGCGATAGCTTCCCCTTTGGCCCCTCAACATGGATACTGCCTCTCGAAATCTCTACTGTCACCTGATCTGAGAGAGGTATTAACTTTCTTCCGATTCGTGACATACCCTACCTATTCCGTCTGTAGCGCAACGCTCCAATGCTTCTGACACTCGCCCTAACTCTTCGCAGCCCCTCCCGTAAACCTCGACCCCTTTACCAGACGTAGCACAGCACCTCACCACCTGCTCCGCGGTCTCTGGCCGAACGCTCTGCCATGATCCCATGCGAGGTCGAAAGAATCGCGATACCGAGACCGTTCATGACCCGAGGGAGCCGTCGCGACGTCGCATATATCCGAAGTCCTGGCCGACTCACTCGGCGAAGACCAGTAATGATCCGCTGGTCCCCCGGACCATACTTCAGGTAGATTCGAAGCACCCGCCGGTTGTCGACGTCAAGAAGTTTGAAGTTCCTGATATACCCCTCCTCCCGTAGGACTTTGGCAATCTCAACCTTCACCTTGGAGGCGGGGATATGGACTTTGTCGTGAACGACCAGGTTCGCGTTCCTGATCCTGGTCAGCATGTCCGCTATGGGATCGGTCATCATGGTCGGCTTACTCCAAGTTCCACGTTTAGTGTTCGAGGTTCGACGCCAAGAGAGCTCAAGGCTTCGAGCCTGAGGGCCATAACATTCCTACCAACTCGCTTTGATGACGCCTGGAATCTCACCACGAAGGGCCAGATCCCGAAAGCAGATCCTACACATCTCAAACTTCCTAATGTAACCGCGCGGTCGCCCGCAGGCACGACAGCGGTGATAGCCGCGTACCTGGAATTTTGCCTGCCGTTGGCTCTTAAGAATTAGTGAAAGCTTTGCCATATGTTACTCCCTGGCTTCCAGCAATCAGCAGTCAGCTTTCAATAACACAAACGCGCGACATGTCTTCGCTGATAGCTGACCGCTCTTTGTGCCGCTAGCTCTTCTGAAAGGGGAAACCGAAATGCTCGAGGAGCGCGCGCGCCTCCTCATCCGTTTTAGCTGAAGTCTCAATGGCGATATCCATACCCCGAACTGCTTCCACCTTATCGTATTTGATCTCCGGGAAGATAAGTTGCTCCCTCACACCCAGATTGTAATTACCACGGCCATCGAACGACTTCGCCGGCACGCCTCTGAAGTCACGAATTCGTGGCAGCGCGACACTTACGAACCGATCGAGGAACTCGTACATCCTATCTCCGCGCAGGGTGACCTTGCAACCGATAGGTATCCCCTCCCTAAGCTTGAAACCTGCTTCAGACTTCCTGGCGCGCGTGACGATTGGCTTCTGTCCCGTCACGACCGAGAGCTCCTCGATCGCGATGTCGATCACCTTCACGTTAGCTACCGCCTCTCCCAGTCCCATATTGATGACGACCTTCGAGGGGCGCGGAACCTGCCAGATATTCTTATACCTGAACTGCTTCATAAGGGCAGGAGCGATCACATCACGAAAGCGCTCGCGGAGTCGTGGCAGGGCGCGAGACTCCACGCGAGACTCTTTCACGTCCGACTTCTCTTTCTTCTTGTTTTTGCTCTCGTCTGCCATCACTCTTCCCCTAACCAACTGTCTCGCCACACTTTTTACAAACTCGCACCTTCTTGCCGTCGGCGAGGCGACTAACGCCGACACGGACAGGGCGGTCGCATTTATTGCACACCAACATCAGATTCGACGCGTGCATAGGGTTCTCACGTTCAAGGATTCCCCCCTGCTTCGAGGCCGCCCCCGGCTTGGTATGCCGCTTGATGAGATTGACCTTTTCCACTAAGGCCCGCATGGTCTTGGGGATCACCTTCAGAACCTTACCACGCTTCCCCTTGTCCTTCCCGGCGATTACAGCAACCAGATCATTCTTCTTGACATGAAGCCCCTGTCCCACCGCCATCATGCCCTCACAGATTCAGCCAGCGCCATCTTACACGACCTCCGGCGCCAGGGAGATAATCTTCATGAACCGAGCGTCACGCAGCTCTCGGGCAACCGGCCCAAAGATTCTGGTACCAATCGGGTTGTTCTGCTCGTTCAGGAGTACGGCGGCGTTTCGATCGAACTTGATGTAAGAGCCGTCTTTGCGCCGCATCTCCTTCGCCGTCCTGACCACCACCGCTTTTACTACCTCGCCCTTCTTCACCGAACCCTCCGGGACCGCCTCTTTAACGTTCGCGACGATGACGTCGCCCAAGCGGGCGTACCGCTTCCTCGAACCTCCTAGCACCTTGATCAGGGAGATTCGCTTGGCGCCGGAATTGTCGGCCACCTCCATGATTGTTCGTAAGCCGATCATGATCGTCTACCTTCCTCGTATGCATCCAGGTAATGATTGAGGCGAGGGCGAACGGTGAGGCGACTCCCACTACACAACCGCCTTCTCCAGAATTTCTGTCACCCGCCAATGCTTATCTTTACTCAGGGGCCGCGCCTCTTCAATGGCGACCTTGTCCCCCATCCCGCAACGCCCCTCCTCGTCGTGGGCCTTGACCTTTGTCCGGCGGCGGACCATTTTACTATAGGCGTCATGACGAACAATCCGCTCGACCATCACGACGACAGTCTTTTGCATCTTGTCGCTCACCACGACCCCCACCAAGGTCTTCCGACGACCTTTCTTCTCCTGCTCGGTCATGGCGTTCGCTCCACCCCTGGTGATGCCTGTTTACGCAAGGACTCTGTCCGCACCGTCTCTCCGATGGCGATCTCCCGGCGAAGTCGCCGGATACGCGCCGGGTTCTCAAGCTGCGCCGCTGACGCCCTCAGCTTCAACTTGAAGAGTTCATCTCTCACGTCGCGGATCTTCTGTTGTAACTCTTCCGCGCTCAGTTCACGAAACGCCTTCGCATCCATGTCATCCATCGTCACCTCAGCTCGCCACCATCGTACGGGACACAAACCGTGTGGCTATGGGGAGTTTATGCGCAGCAAGGCGCATCGCCTCCTTGGCCGTTGCCTCAGTAACCCCCTCCATCTCGCAGAGGACACGGCCAGGCTTGACTACCGCCACCCATCCTTCCGGCGCACCCTTTCCCTTACCCATCCTGGTCTCCGCCGGCTTTTTCGTTATCGGTTTATCCGGGAAGATTCGAATCCACACCTTGCCTCCCCGTTTGACATGATGGGTGATCGCTCGACGGGCGGCCTCAATCTGACGGTTGGTAATCCAGGCAGCTTCCAAAGCCTTCAGGCCATATGCGCCAAATGCCAAGGTCGATCCCCGAATGGCGAGTCCTGATCGCCGACCACGGTGCTGTTTCCGGAATTTAACTCGCTTAGGTATCAGCATCGCGTTCTAGCTCTGCACCAGGGCAGGCCCCTTAGGCCGCCGCTGTCGATCTTGAGGCACATCTCGTTCCGGTTGAGCCGCCACGGTCTCAGGAGTCGCCTCTCCATGATACACCCAGCACTTGACCCCAATCAGCCCATACGTGGTCTTGGCCTGAGTGAACCCGAAGTCGATGTCGGCTCGCATGGTACTCAATGGCATCCGCCCCTCGCGATATCGCTCCTTGCGGGCAATCTCTGCCCCCGCCAACCGCCCGGCGCATACAATCTGAACTCCCTGAGCCCCAAGCCGCATCGAGGATTGCACCGTCTTTTTCATGGCCCGCCTGTAGGCTACCCGGCGCAACAATTGAGAAGCTACCTGCTCGGCGATCAACTGAGCGTCCAACTCCGCCCTGCGAACCTCGACGATATCCAACTGAATCGGCTTTTTAGACATACCGGAGAGGGCCACTTTCAGCTTGTCGACCTCAGAACCCTTCTTCCCGATAATAATACCGGGCCTTGCGGTATGTATGATAATACGAATCTGATCTGCCTTTCGCTCAATATCGATCCCGGACACTCCAGCATGATAGACGCGCTCCTTGATGAAGCTCCGGAATTTGAGGTCTTCATGCAGAGCATCTGCATACCCCTTCGTGGCGAACCACCTGGACCTCCATGGCTTGATGAAGCCCAGTCGAAATCCTATAGGGTGTACCTTCTGTCCCATTACGCCTCCGCCATCTCGCTCGAACTAAGCCTCACTGGAGCCTGGCCCATCCTATCCTTTCGCAAGGCTGGATTCATCGGGCAGATTCCCTCTCCGTGAGGACGATAGTAATGTGGCTACTTCGTTTTCTTATAGTATTTGCCCGCCCCATGGAGCGAGGCCGAAACCGCTTCGTGGTCGGACCCTGATTCACAAAGGCCTCCTTCACGAACAGTCGATCAACGTTCTTCGCTCCATGGTTATGTTGCGCATTAGCCAGCGCCGACCTGAGAATCTTCTCCACAACCTTGGCGGCATACTTTTTCGTAAACTTCATGGTGTCGATGGCCTGACTAATACCGTAACCGCGAATCAGGTCAACGACGAGCCTCGCCTTCCGTGCCGGAATTCCGATGAAACGGCCAACTGCGCGACATTCCATGCTCGATGCCACCCCCTTATTTTAGTGCAGAAGAACGCGCCGTATGCGACCCGTGTCCACGGAAGGTTCTAGTTGGAGAAAACTCCCCCAACTTGTGCCCAACCATGTTCTCGCTAATGTAAATCGGGATAAATTTCTTGCCGTTGTGAATCGCCAGCGTGTGGCCAACGAACTCGGGAAGGATAACGGACCGCCTCGACCAGGATTTGACGATCTTCTTCTCCCTCCCATCGTTCATTACCTCGATCTTCTTTAGTAGCTTAGGATCCACGTACGGACCCTTTTTTAGTGATCGTGCCACGCTAACCTCCGTGAATAGTTTCGAATTTCAGATTTCGAGCTCTAGACTCCATGTATTTTCAATCAAGGACTCGAATCGTAGATTGCAAACCTTATTTTCTGCGCTTCATAATGAAGCGATCCGATGCCTTTCTCTTCTTTCTGGTTTTTCGCTCTAGTTTACCCCATGGACTACATGGATGGCGACCGCCGGAGGATTTCCCCTCGCCCCCGCCCATCGGGTGGTCATGGGGATTCATGGCCACTCCACGAACTGCCGGCCTGACTCCTAGCCACCGGGACCGACCAGCCTTCCCTAACGAGACTTTCTCGTAGTCCAGGTTCCCTACCTGGCCTATAACCGCCATACAATCAAGACTGATCCGACGTACCTCTCCGGAGGGAAGCTTCACTAAACCGTAGTCACCCTCTTTGGCTAAAAATTGTACGCCAGATCCAGCGCTTCTGGCCAGTTGAGCTCCCTTGCCAGGCTTCAACTCAAGGTTATGAAGCGTCATGCCAACCGGGATCTTGCGTAATGGGAGGGCGTTGCCGATCTTGACCTCGGCATCGCGGCCGGACATCACCTGCTCACCGACCTGAAGGCCCAGCGGCCCAACGATGTATCGCTTCTCCCCATCCGCGTAGTGCAGGAGAGCGATTCGCGCAGAGCGATTCGGATCATACTCAATCGACGCCACCTTTGCGGGGACCCCGGCTTTGTCGCGCTTGAAATCAATGAGGCGGTACTGACGCTTGTGTCCGCCCCCGCGATGCCGCACCGTAAGTCTACCAGCACTGTTTCGTCCCCCTCCCTTGACGAGCGGACGGAGAAGTGTCTTCTCCGGAGTAGCCTTGGTCACATCATCGTACACCAGAACCGTCTGGAAGCGCCTGCCTGCGGATGTCGGCTTGTATGCTCGGATCGGCATCTATACTCCCTCGAAGAACTCGATGCTTTCCCCAACTTTCAGGGTCGCCACCGCCTTCTTCCAGCCCGGCGTATGACCGATAAAGCGGCCTACCCGTTTCTTTTTGCCATTGACGGTAAGCGTCCGCACAGACAGTACCTTTACCCGAAACAGCGATTCGACCGCACGCTTGATTTCGATCTTATTCGCACCTCGGGCTACCTCAAAAAGGTACTGGTTGCTGTGCTCCTTCAAATCTGTCCCCTTCTCGGTGATAAGAGGACGTCGGATGATCTGATATGATTCTTTCATGGCTTCCACGCCTCTTCTACCGCGCTCACCGCATTCCTGGTCATGATAAGGATATCATGCCTCAAGACATCGTACACGTTCAGCCCCTCGGGCGGCAAAAGCGTAAGATGGGGCAGATTGCGGCACGACTTGGAAGTCGCATCGTCTCGCTGAACTCGCTCTGTGATGATCAAGGCTCGCCCGGCAACACCCACCTTCTCCAGTAGCGCCATGAATGCCTTGGTGCTTGGCTCCTCCAGTGAGAGACTGTCCAGCACCATAAACTGCCCGGCCCGGACCTTCTCAGAAAGGGCGGCGCGAAGCGCCGCAGCCCGCACCTGCCGCGGGACTGCATAGCCATAGCTCCGAGGCTTGGGACCAAACACGGTCCCTCCGCCGCGCCACAGGGGTGAGCGTCTCGTCCCGGCCCTAGCCCGACCAGTCCCCTTTTGCTTCCAGGGTTTTCTTCCGCCCCCACGAACATCAGACCGTGTGCGGGTTGAAGCGGTCCCCTGACGTCGATTCGCGAGTTGCATCTTGACAACGTCGTGCAGAAGCTGCGGCACCGCGGCGGCATCGAAAACCGCCTCATTGAGTGTGAACTCCGCTGTTTTCACGCCGTTCGTATCTAAAGTTTGGACCTTGATTGCCATTGCCTTAGCCTCGCTTGCTGATCGTGACCAGGCCCCCTGCCGGCCCTGGTACTGCACCGCGAACCAGCAACAGGTTCTGCTCTGGAATGACCTTTACCACCTTGAGCCCTTTGATGGTCATCGTATCTGTCCCCATCCTTCCCGGCATATGGTGTCCCCTGAAGACTCGAGACGGAAAGGACGATGCGCCGATTGAGCCTGGCGCTCGATGGAACATAGAGCCATGGGTGGCGGGACCACCCCGATACCCCCACCGTTTGACCCCGCCCTGGAACCCTTTTCCCTTTGTGATACCGGCAACCCGGACTTTTTCTCCCAGCTCGAAGAGGCCTACGGTCAGAATCTGGCCGACAGAATAATTCGAATCCTCCGTGGACTCCAACCGGAACTCCCTTAGATACTTCTGAGGAGCCACCTTGGCCTTGTCGAAATAGCCCTTGAGAGGCTTCGTGACCTTCTTGACCTTGCGTTCCGCCTGATAGCCGACCTGAACCGCTTCATAGCCGTTGGTACTGATAGTCCTTCGCTGTACCACTGGACACGGACCCACCGTGATGATGGTGACCGAGACGGCAACACCGCTTTCATCAAATAATTGCGTCATTCCAACTTTTCTGCCAAGCAATCCGATACTCATATCTAATAGCCTTGGGTATTTCGCAGTCAGCCTTCATCTAGAGGCTGAGAGTTGATGATTAGAAGTGGCTAGAGCTTAATCTCGACATCGACGCCGGCAGGCAGATCGAGTCGCATCAAGGCGTCTACGGTCTGGGGCTGCGCATCCAGGATGTCCATAAGGCGAATATGCGTCCGAATCTCGAACTGTTCGCGAGATTTCTTATCGATGTGAGGTGAGCGTAAGACCGTAAACCGACTGATTTTTGTCGGTAGCGGAATGGGCCCAGATACCCTTGCGCCCGTTCGTTGCGCCGTGCTGACAATCTCCATGGCCGACTGGTCTAGGATTCGATGATCATAGGCCTTCAGCCTGATTCGTATTCGCTGATTATCCATCTTTACCAATTCTACCCCCTAATCTACAACCTCGCTCACCACGCCGGCCCCAACCGTGCGGCCCCCCTCGCGGATGGCGAAACGCAGCTCCTTCTCCATGGCGATCGGCTGGATCAGTTCGACCGTGAGGCTCACGTTATCCCCCGGCATGACCATCTCGGTCCCTGCGGGGAGCGTGCAGACGCCGGTCACGTCTGTCGTGCGGAAGTAGAACTGTGGCCGGTACCCGTTGAAGAAGGGGGTGTGACGGCCACCTTCTTCCTTGGTCAGGATGTACGCCTCGGCCTTAAAGCGCAAGTGGGGCGGGATGGAGCCGGGTTTCGCCACCACCTGGCCACGCTCGACCTCCTCGCGCTTGGTCCCTCGCAGCAGGAGCCCGACGTTGTCCCCCGCCTGCCCCTGGTCGAGGAGCTTGCGAAACATCTCGACGCCGGTCACCACGGTCCGCTGGGTGTCCCGGATGCCGACGAGCTCGACCTCGTCTGAGACTTTGATGATTCCGCGTTCGATGCGGCCAGTGACGACCGTCCCGCGCCCGGAGATCGAGAAGACGTCCTCGATCGGCATCAGGAACGGCTTGTCGAGCACCCGGACGGGCATGGGGAAGAAGCTGTCTACGGCGTCCATGAGCTCGAAAATGGGCGCGGCGTCGGGGTCGGTTCGCTGCCCGCTGCCGGACTCCAGCGCTTTCAGCGCGCTGCCGCGGATGATGGGGGTCTCGTCCCCGGGGAAGTTGTAGAGCGTCAGCAGCTCACGGACCTCCATCTCGACGAGCTCGATCAGTTCGGGGTCGTCGACCAGGTCGACCTTGTTCAGGAAGACGACGAGGTTCGGGACGTTGACCTGGCGAGCCAGGAGGATGTGCTCACGCGTCTGGGGCATGGGCCCCTCGGAGGCGGCGACGACCAGGATCGCGCCGTCCATCTGGGCCGCACCGGTGATCATGTTCTTGATATAGTCGGCGTGGCCTGGACAGTCGACGTGGGCGTAGTGGCGCTTGGCCGTCTCGTACTCGACGTGGGCGATATTGATGGTGATCCCCCGCTCCTTCTCCTCCGGCGCCTTGTCGATCTGCTCGAAGGGCACGAAGGCGACCTTCGCGTTCGCTGCGTGCAGGACCTTCGTGATCGCCGCGGTCAGGGTGGTCTTGCCGTGGTCAATGTGCCCGATGGTCCCGATGTTCATGTGCTCTTTCGTCCGCTCGAACTTCGCCTTGCCCATAGTCAACTCCTTTAGATATGAAACCGAATCCGATTATCGTCCGCCGTGCCGTCCACCCATACGGGCCACAATCTCCCCAGCAATACTGGCAGGGACCGGTTCGTAGCGTGAAAACTGCATCGAATGGGCGGCCCGCCCCTGTGTCGCCGAACGAAGGTCAGTGGCGTACCCAAACATCTCGGAGAGCGGCACATCCGCTTGAATCACCTGGGCGACAGATCTGACCTCGATCCCAATCACTCGACCACGACGCGAGTTCAGATTACCGATAACCTCACCCAGGAAGGCTTCCGGTGTTGAGACATCGACTCGCATAATCGGTTCCAGCAGTACCGGCCTCGCCCGCTTGGTCGCCTCTTTGAAAGCCATTGAGCCGGCGATCTTAAACGACATCTCCGAGGAGTCTACCTCGTGATATGATCCGTCAAAAAGGGTAACCTTCAAATCGATGACGGGGTAGCCGGCCACCACACCGGTATGGAGTGCCTCCTTAATGCCTTTCTCAACCGCGGAAATATATTCTTTGGGCACGACGCCACCCACGATCTTATTGACAAATTCGAATCCCGATTGAGCGGTGGAGGGTTCCACTTTGAGCCAGACGTGACCGTACTGTCCACGCCCACCGGTTTGCCGTACATACTTACCCTCAGCCTCAGCCGTGGTTGTCACGGTTTCACGATAGGCCACCTCTGGCTTACCGACATTGGCCTCGACCCGGAACTCGCGCGTGAGCCTATCGACGATAATCTCAAGATGCAGCTCTCCCATTCCGGAGATGATCGTCTGGCCGGTCTCTTCATCCGTATTGGCGCGAAATGTCGGATCCTCATTAGCCAATGCTTGAAGACCTGTCGCGAGCCGATCTTGCCCTTCTTTCGTCTTTGGCTCAATAGCCACAGAGATCACCGGCTCAGGAAAAACGATCGATTCCAGAATGATCTGGTTGCCCTCATCGCACAGGGTGTCGCCCGTTTTTGCGCCCTTGAGCCCCACTGCAGCCGCAATGTCACCAGCAAAGACCTCTTTGATCTCCTCGCGCTTGTTAGCGTGCATCTGCAGCAGCCGCCCAATGCGCTCCCGGGTGCCCCGCGTGGAGTTGTACACGTGACTCCCTGAGGCGAGGGTGCCAGAGTAGACCCTAAAGAAGGCCAGTTGTCCCACATAGGGATCCGTCATGATCTTAAACACTAAAGCTGCGAAAGGGTCATTGACCTTCGGGACGCGCACTACAGATTTCGTGCGTGTCGAATCGAGCCCCTCAATGGGCGGCAGGTCAACCGGGGACGGGAGATAGTCCACCACGGCATCGAGCAATAGCTGGACGCCCTTGTTCTTGAACGAGGCGCCCGCGAGGACCGGGACCAGCAGGAGCTTGAGAGCTGCGCTACGAATCGCGGATTTGATCTCCTCCGGTCCAACCGCGAGGCCATCCACATATCTGACGAGGAAGCTATCGTCCACTTCAGCGATGGTCTCCAGCATCCGCTCGCGAGCAGTCTGAGCCAGTGAGCTCATCTCCTCAGAGATCTCATCCTCCCGGTAGCTCGCCCCCAGGGTCTCATCGTCCCAGATCACCGCCTTCATCCGGATCAGGTCTACGACACCCTCAAAATGATCCTCACGGCCAATGGGAAGCTGCACAACCAATGGAACAGCTCCCAGACGCTCGGCGATCATTCGCACGCACATATCAAAATTGGCCCCCATACGATCCATCTTATTAATGAAGGCGATACGTGGAACACCGTACTTATCCGCTTGGTGCCACACTGTCTCAGACTGAGGTTCTACGCCGGCCACCGCGTCGAAGAGGGCCACGGCACCATCCAGCACGCGAAGCGATCGCTCAACCTCAACCGTAAAATCGACGTGCCCGGGTGTATCGATAATATTGATACGATGGTCTCGCCAGAAGCAGGTGGTGGTGGCTGAAGTGATCGTAATTCCCCTCTCTCGCTCCTGCTCCATCCAGTCCATCTCAGTGGAACCATCGTGCACCTCTCCGATCTTATAGGTCCTGCCGGTATAGTACAGGATCCGCTCGGTAGTGGTGGTCTTCCCGGCATCGATGTGGGCCATAATCCCGATGTTTCGGACCGTCTCTATCGGATAGATATCAGGCATCTCAAATTCCAGTTTCCAGTTTCAGGATCCCAAGGAGTGCACGCCAACTTGGAATCCGGCACAGTTTCTCACCAGCGATAATGGGCAAATGCCTTATTCGCTTCCGCCATCTTGTGCGTATCTTCCTTCTTCTTCACCGAGCTTCCGCGGTTAGCCGCCGCTTCGATCAGCTCAGCAGCCAGCCGCTCTGCCATCGTCTTCTCTGTACGCTTTCTGGAGAAGCCGATGATCCAACGAAACGCCAAGGAGTTCCGACGCTCCGCTCGGACCTCTACCGGCACCTGATAGGTCGCACCCCCTACTCGACGCGACTTCACTTCAAGTACCGGTTTGACGTTATCAACGGCCTGCTTGAACATTCGCAACGGATCGGTTTTCGCCCGATCCTCAATGATCTTCATTGACCCGTACACAATCGACTCGGCAACGCTTTTTTTACCTTGGACCATCATACTATTAATAAACTTCGTAACCATTCGGTTGCTATAAACAGGATCAGCGAGGGTCTCTCGTTTCTCAATTACTTTTCGTCTGGGCATTGCGCACTCTCCGGAATAGTAAGTCTCACACGTAACCAGAAAATTAAAATCGGCGCTTCAGGCAAGGTCCATGAAGAACCGATCTCTCTTCAGTGCCGAAGGGTGTTAACTGATCTTTGGTCTCTTAGCGCCGTAGAGAGATCGGCCCTGTTTGCGATCCTGGACACCTGCCGTATCGAGAGCGCCGCGAATCACATGATAGCGGACGCCTGGCAGATCCTTGACGCGACCTCCCCTGATCAAAATAATGGAGTGCTCCTGCAGATTGTGCCCGACTCCTGGAATATACGTTGTCACCTCAATTCCATTACTGAGGCGAACCCTGGTCACCTTTCGAAGGGCCGAATTCGGCTTCTTTGGGGTAGTCGTATAGACACGAATACAGACCCCACGCCGCTGCGGACACCCCTGTAAGGCCGGCGTCTTGGCCTTCTTGACGGCTGCGGATCGACCCTTACGAACCAACTGGTGAATGGTCGGCACTGCTTCCTCCCTCTCTAAGGCAATCTAGCTATTATACAGACTATATGTCTATTGTCAAGCCCTTTAATTACTTATTTAATTATCAGAAGACGCATCCAGCTCATCCTGGCCCCGGTCAACTGCCACGATCGCACCCGTTAAGGCCGCCTTCGACAGCGCCACCTCGGGTGTGGAAATCGTCGTCTCTCTATACCACCTCATCCCTGTGCCAGCCGGAATCAGTCGCCCCATGATAACGTTCTCTTTCAGGCCACGTAGTTCATCCCTCGCCCCATTGATGGCCGCCTCTGTCAAGACCTTCGTGGTTTCCTGAAACGAGGCGGCAGAGATGAAGCTGTCAGTGGAAAGTGACGCCTTAGTTATCCCCAGGAGAAGAGGCTTAGCGGTGGCCGCGGCTCCGCCTGAGGCCATGGCCCGCTGGTTCTCTTCGAGGAAGACAGCTTTATCAACATGCTCGCCGATCAAGAAGTTCGCATCGCCAGACGCCTCGACCAGCACCCGCTTGAGCATCTGCCTCACGATCACTTCAATATGCTTGTCGTTGATCTGCACCCCCTGGAGTCGGTAGACTTCTTGTATTTCATTTACGAGATACTTCTGCAGTTCCTGTTCGCCCAATACGTCCAGGATATCATGGGGGTTTATGGGGCCGTCCATAAAGGGTTCGCCGGCCTTAACCTCATCCCCCTCCAACACATTGATATGCCTGCGTCGAGGAATCAAGTATTCTCTGAGCTCGCCGTGCTCGTCCCTGACGGAAAGCTTACGCATGCCCTTAACGATCCCTCCCAGTTCTACACGACCATCGATCTCAGAGATGACAGCAGCATCTTTTGGCCTACGTGCCTCGAATAGCTCAGCCACCCGGGGGAGACCACCCGTGATGTCCTTGGTTTTCATCGTCTCCCGCGGAATCTTCGAAACGCTGTCTCCAGCCGACACCATCTGCCCCTCGCTCACCATGAGGTGAGCACTGACAGGCAGCATACAGCGGAAGACAGTCGCCCCATGCTCGTCCTTAATTGAGACCCGAGGCTGCAAGTCCTCCCGTCCGTGCTCCACTACGACTCGCTGCGATAGGCCGGTGACCTCGTCCACTTCCTCCCGGATGGTCACTCCCTCGAGGACATCTCGAAAATGTACCTTTCCGCCGTGCTCTGTCAAGATCGCATTCGTAAAGGGATCCCACTCCATCAACACCTGCCCCGCTTTCACCGTCGCACCATCCGCCACCTTCATGTGAGCGCCGTAGACCGCTGGGTAGTTTTCTTTCTTACGGCCCTTCTCATCGATGATGCTGATCGCGCCATTCCGATTCATCACCACGTAGTCCCCCTGGGGGGCCTTCACCGTACGCAGGCCCGCGAACCTGACGATTCCCGCTCCCCTACATTCGAGAGTACTCTGCTCGACAGAGCGGCTCGCAGTGCCCCCTATGTGGAAAGTCCGCATGGTCAGCTGGGTCCCTGGCTCACCGATTGACTGCGCTGCCAGGACACCGCACGCCTCTCCCAATTCCACCAGCCTGCCGGTAGCAAGGTTGCGGCCGTAGCACCTGATGCAGATGCCCCGTCGCGCCTCACAGGTAAGGACAGAGCGGATTTTGACCCTATCGAGGCCGGCATTTTCGATCATGCTGGCCAGCACCTCCACGATCTCCTGATTGGCCCCCACCAACACTTCTCCAGTAAAGGGATCAAGGATTTCATCCAGGGCTACCCGACCGAGGATTCGGTCACGCAGGGGCTGGATAACCTCGCCTCCTTCGATGAGGGGGGTAACCCATATCCCGTTGGGCGTACCGCAATCCACCTCGGCCACAATGACATCCTGCGCCACGTCCACCAGACGGCGCGTGAGATAGCCGGAATCGGCGGTCTTTAATGCCGTGTCCGCCAAGCCCTTTCTCGCCCCGTGAGTTGAGATAAAGTATTGAAGGACAGTGAGCCCCTCCCGGAAGTTCGCGGTAATGGGGGTCTCGATGATCTCCCCGGAGGGTTTGGCCATCAAGCCGCGCATGCCTGCCAACTGCCTGATCTGCTGCCGGCTGCCTCTCGCGCCAGAGTCAGCCATCATGAAGATCGGGTTAAATTCCCCCTTCTCCTCAGCCTCGATCTCTCGGAACATCTCGTCCGACACACGTTCGGTTACGTGGGTCCAGATGTCGATAATCTTGTTGTAACGCTCGCCCTTGGTGATCAGGCCATCCTGATATTCACGCTCGACCTTGACGACCTCCTTGTTGGCATCGTCGATCACCTTACCTTTGGTGGACGGGATGTGCATGTCGTCGATGCCAATCGAGATACCGGCGAGCGTGGCGTACCTGAACCCGAGGTCCTTCAGGTTGTCCAGGAGCTTGACCGTTACCGTATTCCCCAAGAGATAGCAGCACTGCGCGACGAGACGGGTCAGCTCCCGTCTATTCATCTCTTGGTTGACGAACCGGAGCGTCTCTGGCAACTGTTCATTGAAGATGCAGCGCCCGACGGTGGTCTCGATCATTTCGCCTTCGACGCGGACCTTGATCCGGGCCAGCAGAGCTACTTCCTCGGCGTCATAGGCCGCCCGAACCTCATCCATATCGGAGAATACATAGCCCTCGCCCTTCTCGCCAGCTCTACTCCGGGTCAGATAGTAGCAACCCAGCACGATATCCTGGCTGGGGGTAACGACGGGTAAACCATTTGCCGGAGAAAGGATATTATGGGAAGCCAGCATCAGAACCGAGGCCTCAATCTGGGCCTCCGGAGACAGAGGCACATGGACGGCCATCTGGTCACCGTCAAAGTCAGCATTAAACGCCGCGCAGACCAGGGGATGGATCTTGATCGCTTCGCCTTCCACCAGTACGGGTTCAAAGGCCTGCACTCCCAGCCGATGCAGCGTCGGGGCACGGTTCAGGAGGACCGGGTGCTCGTGAATCACCTCCTCCAGGGCATCCCACACCTCAGGCTTACCCTTTTCTACCAGTTTCTTGGCACTCTTGATGGTGGTGACGACGCCGTCTTTGAGGAGCTTCCTGAAGATGAAGGGCTTGAATAGCTCAAGAGCCATCTTCTTTGGCAGACCACACTGGTGCAGCTTCAATTCGGGCCCCACCACGATCACCGATCGCCCGGAATAGTCCACCCTTTTCCCGAGTAGGTTTTGGCGGAAGCGCCCCTGCTTTCCCTTCAGCATTTCAGAAAGGGACTTGAGGGGACGGTTATTCTGCCCCTTCAGCGCGCGGCCACGACGGCCATTATCGAACAGGGCGTCAACCGCTTCTTGCAGCATCCGCTTCTCGTTACGGACGATGATATCAGGCGCCCGGAGTTCAATGAGACGCCTGAGCCGATTGTTGCGATTGATTACCCGTCGATAGAGATCGTTCAGATCCGATGTGGCAAAACGCCCCCCGTCAAGAGGAACCAGTGGCCGAAGCTCGGGTGGCAGGACTGGAATCGCGTCCAGAATCATCCATTCCGGCCGATTGCTGGAGTTGATGAAGGCCTCCACGATTCGTAACCGCTTAGTGATCTTCTTACGACCCTGTTGAGAGGTCTCTAGGGGCATCTGCGCGTGGAGCTCTTCCGCCAGCTCGCGAAGATTCAGCCGCTTCAACAGATCCCGAATTGCCCCTGCGCCCATCCCCGCCTTAAAGCCGTCCCCGTACTCTTCGTAGGCCAGGCGATGCTGCTCCTCGGTCAAGAGCTGTTTCAATGAGAGAGGAGTCTTACCCGGGTTCAGCACCACATACGCTTCGAAATAGAGGACCCTCTCCAGATCTCGGAGGGATATATCAAGGAGATAGCCGATCCGACTGGGTACGCCTTTGTAGAACCAGACGTGGACCACCGGGGAGACCAGCTCGATGTGGCCCAGCCGCTGCCGTCGCGCTTTGCTCCTGATCACCTCGACGCCGCACTTGTCGCAGACAACTCCCTTATGCTTGATGCCCTTATACTTACCGCAGTTGCACTCCCAGTCTTTTGTCGGACCGAAGATCTTAGAGCAGAAGAGCCCATCTCGCTCCGGCTTGAACGTCCGGTAGTTAATGGTCTCCGGTTTCTTCACCTCTCCGAAGGACCACGACCGAATCTTCTCTGGCGAAGCAAGTCCGATCCGGATGGCTTTGAAACTGGTGGGATCGATGGTCTTTTCGTCGTAGAACCCGAAAAACTTATCCAACTATGACCTCCACAATGACGTCTGGGCGTGTCTTAGGTCGCCCCACACGCGCCCCACGTTCATTGCGTTCAGCGTTCATTAGGTTGTACGCTGCACGCACGACGCCGCACGCAATAGACGCACCTACTCCTTTTTCAGCTCGACATCCAGCGCAAGGCTTTGTAGCTCCTTGACCAGGACATTAAAGGATTCCGGGAGTCCAGGCTCGAGGGTACAGTCGCCCCTTACAATCGACTCGTACATCTTCGTTCGCCCTACTACATCGTCTGACTTCACGGTCAGGATCTCTTGTAGGATGTGGGCCGCCCCGTATCCCTCCAGGGCCCACACCTCCATCTCTCCAAATCGCTGTCCGCCGAATTGAGCCTTACCCCCTAGGGGCTGCTGAGTGATCAATGAGTAGGGACCAATGGATCGAGCGTGAATTTTATCATCCACGAGATGGGCCAACTTCATGAGGTAGATATAGCCAACCGTCACCTCCTGGTGGAACGGCTTCCCGGTTCGTCCGTCGTAGAGGACGGTCTTCCCTGTGACGGGGAGATTGGCTCGCTTGAGCCAGGCCTTGATCTCTTTCTCCGTAGCTCCATCAAAGACCGGTGAGGCGACCCGCAGCCCCAAGGCCCTGGCCGCCCAGCCCAGATGAGTCTCTAGGACCTGACCCACGTTCATCCTGGAAGGTACGCCCAGAGGATTCAGGACCACCTCGACAGGCGTCCCGTCGGGTAGATAGGGCATATCCTCCTCGGGGAGGATCTTCGCGATAACGCCCTTGTTCCCATGTCGACCGGCCATCTTATCGCCGACAGAGAGTTTTCGCTTCATGGCTACGTAGACCTTGACCATCTTGAAGACCCCAGGGGCGAGTTCATCACCTCGGGTCGCTCTGCTGATTCGCTCCTCCAGGAGTGTCTGCAAGACGTGAACCTGGTTATCGGCCGCGTCACCGATCCTACTCGCCTTCCGACCCAACTCTTCGTCCAATCGCCCCGCGAGATCCACCAGGTCCTCATGGGCCAGCGTTTCCAGGGTCTCTCCAGTCAGCTTCCTGCCCTTGGGAACTATAACCTTACGCGTGAGCCTGCTCCGGACCTCCCTACTGACACTGAGACCATCGAGAAGGGAGCGCAGCTTCCTATCCCGATCTGCAGCGATGATGCTGATCTCATCTTCGAAGTCCTTGCGGAGTCGGCTGACCTCTTCGTCCTCGATCGACTTGGCCCGCTCGTCTTTCTCGATCCCTTTTCGGGAGAAGACCTTCACATCGACGACGGTACCGCTAATCCCAGGCGGGACATAGAGCGAGGCGTCCCGGACATCCTCGGCCTTCTCGCCAAAGATAGCTCGCAACAATCGCTCTTCTGGAGTAAGCACGGTTTCACCTTTGGGGGTAACCTTCCCCACCAGAATATCCCCGGGCTTCACCTCAGCTCCGATCCGAACGATCCCACTCTCGTCGAGATCTCTGAGCGCATCCTCACCCACGTTCGGGGTGTCTCGCGTGATCTCCTCTTTTCCCAGCTTGGTTTCGCGAGCTTCGATCTCGAACTCCTCGATGTGGATAGAGGTATAGCGATCTTCTTTGATCAGCCGCTCACTGATCAGGATTGCATCCTCAAAGTTATACCCACCCCATACCATAAATGCTGTCAGGACATTCTGCCCGAGCGCTAGTTCGCCGTTCTGGGTCGCCGGACCATCTGCGATCACCTGGCCCTTGGCGATCCGCTCTCCCTTGCTCACAATCGGCTTCTGCGTGATGCAGGTATTCTGGTTGCTACGGCGAAACTTCACCAGAGAGTAGATATCTACTCCTGAATCGGCCCCGCCGTCTTCACTTTTGCCGTCCGAGGAGCGGATGATGATCCGGTCAGCGGTCACCGATTCGACGATCCCTCCACGCTGGGCCACCACGACCGCCCCAGAGTCCTTCGCTGCGGGATATTCCATCCCGGTTCCGACCACTGGAGCCTCCGGTCGCAGGAGGGGGACAGCCTGGCGTTGCATGTTAGCGCCCATCAGGGCACGATTGGCGTCATCGTGTTCAAGGAATGGGACAAGCGAAGTAGACACTCCAACAAGTTGCCTCGGGGCGACATCCATGTAGTTGACATTGGCTGGGGGAACCGTGACAAAGTTACCGTCGAATCGTGCCGAGACCCGATCTGACGTGAAACGTCCCCGTCCGTCTACCTCCGCGTTGGCCTGTGCAATAGTGTGCTTCTCCTCTTCATCGGCCGTCAGGTACTCGATCTCGTCGGTTACGACCATACCCCGGACCTTACGATAAGGCGTCTCGATGAAGCCAAAATCGTTGACGCGGGCATAGGTAGAGAGACTGGCGATAAGACCAACGTTGGGGCCTTCCGGCGTTTCGATGGGACACATCCGACCGTAGTGTGTCGGGTGTACGTCCCGGACCTCAAACCCTGCCCGCTCCCGCGACAGCCCTCCAGGGCCTAAGGCTGACAGCCGCCGCTTATGGGTCAGCTCAGCCAGTGGGTTGGTCTGGTCCATGAACTGAGAGAGCTGGGAGCTGCCGAAGAACTCCTTCAGTGCCGCCGTAACCGGCTTGGCGTTTACCAAGTCGTGTGGCATCATGGTCTCCAGCTCCTGTGTGCTCATTCGCTCTCGGACTGCCCGCTCCATTCGAGCCAATCCGACCCGGAACTGTTCTTCCAAGAGCTCCCCAGCCGACCGAATCCGGCGATTGCCCAGATGGTCGATGTCATCTACGGAGGTCCCGGCCTCTCCGTGCTTCAGTCTGAGGAGGTATCGGATGGCCTCTACGATATCGTCTACCTGGCCTATCCGCCCCTCCATACCGGCAGGCCGATATCGGCGACACATGAGGGTATGAACCTCAAGCGGCACATCGAGGCCAAGCTTGCGATTGATCTTCAGGCGCCCGACCTTGGAAAGATCGTAGCGCTTCGGATTAAAAAAGATGGTTTCGAGGAACGCCTTGGTCGCGTCCTCGTTAGGCGGATCCCCCGGTCGCATTCTTCGATAAATCTCGGTCAGGCCCTCCTTTTCAGAGCGAGTCGAGTCGCGGATAATGTTCTCCCGAATCTCGAACATCTCCTGACCAACTCGGCTGGCAAGCACGGCGAAGCTGCTCAGTTCGCTTTTGAGGACCTGCTCCAGCACTTCTTCTGTGATCTCCTGCGCACATTCAAGGATGACCTCGCCGCTCTTTGTGTCCACAATATCAGCGGCTGCAATTCGGCCGATGAGATCTTCTTTATACAGGGGTACTTCCGTGATCTTCAAAGCCTGCAGTCGCTTCTGGGCCACCTTCGTGATTCGCTTGGTCGCCCCAAGAATCAGTTGCTTCGTGTGAGGATCGGGAATATCCCTGCTCACCCGAAAGCTGGTCGCGCCAGGTGAACCCACATGAAGCAGGAAATCCTTCCCCTTCTCTATGCGCAATATATCCCGCTCATAGAAGAGGCTCAGGATCTCCTCATTACTCCCGTAGCCGATCGCCCGCAGCAGGATCGAGGCTAGAAACTTCCGTCTTCGGTCCACCCGGACATGGAGTACATCGCTCGCATCAAACTCGAATTCCAGCCAAGAGCCTCGGTATGGGATGAGACGAGCGGAGTAGAGGATCTTGCCGCTCGGATGAGTCTTACCGTTGTCATGGTCGAAGAAGACCCCCGGTGAGCGGTGGAGTTGACTGACCACCACCCGCTCCGTCCCATTGATAATGAAGGTACCCTGCGGCGTCATCAAGGGCATCTCTCCCAAGTAGACCTCTTGCTCCTTAATGTCCCTGATGCTGCTGGCCTCGGAGCTTACTGGCTTATCCCAGACCATCAGGCGAAGGGTCACCTTGAGCGGAACGGAGTAAGTCATCCCCTTCTCCAGGGATTCCTCTGCGCCGTACTTGGGCACTCCGAACTCGTACTTGACAAAGCCCAGGGACGCCGAACTGTCGTAATTGAAAATCGGGAAGATGCTGGCAAAGGCCCCTTGAAGACCGATCTCCTCTCGCGCATGCGGAGGAACCTTCATTTGCAGGAACTGATCGAAGGACCGCCGCTGGATCTCAATCAGATTAGGGATAGAGATCACCTCTTTGATTTTGCTGAAATCCCAGCGCTCGGCTGCCACGCTCTTCTTTACGAGGGCCATACGTCCTTGACTCCTTTTCTTCCTGCTTTACTTAAGTTCTGCAGTCGCGCCGGTCGCCTCGAGCTTCGTTTTTATCGCTTCAGCATCAGCCTTAGACAGCCCTTCCTTTACCGGCTTAGGAGCGCCCTCGACCAGGTCCTTTGCCTCTTTCAGACCAAGGCCGGTGATTGCTCTCACCTCCTTAATCACCTGGATCTTCTTTTCCCCCACAGAAGCAAGGATAACCGAGAATTCCGTCTTTTCCTCAGTTGGTGCCGCTGCAGCAACGGAAGCCCCTCCCTGGCCAACCGCCATCGCAGGCATCATCGCCGTAGCGGAAACGCCAAACTTTTCCTCAATCCCCTTCACCAGCTTGTTCAGGTCCAAGACACTCCACTGCTCAATCGAATCTAATACGTCATCAGCCGTGACCTTTGCCATCGTCACTCCTCTCCTTGACTACGCAGTACCACATGTGTCGACGATGCCCAGGCCACTTTATGGCCAGGGCCGGTTCTTTACTCTTTCTGTCGTTTCACCGCCTCCAGGACCATCAGAAGCGAACGAAGCGGCCCAGAAAGCACCGCCACGAGGCCGCGAAGGGGGGATTGCAGGATACCAGCGAGCCTGGCCGCAAGCACCTCACGTGGAGGGAGATCGGCGAGGACCATTACCTCTTGGCTGGCCAGCACCCTTCCCTCTGCGAAACCGGCTTTGATTTGGAAGGTGGATTTCGTCTTAATGAAAGAGGCTAAGAGCTTAACCGGCACGGTAGGATCACCTTTCCCGTGGACAATCGCTGTCGGGCCGACAAGGTAAGGCTTAAGCTCCTGGAGTTCCGTTCCTGTAATGGCCAATCTGGCGAGAGTATTCTTAACGACCCGGAGAGCAACCCCCTGCTGCCGGAGCAGTTTTCTCAGTTCAGTCAAATCGCTTACACTGAGCCCCCGAGGATCTGCCAACATGGCGACCGTAGCCCCTGCTAGCCCGGTCCTGAGTTCATCAACTACCGCTGCCTTTTCCGCCTGATTCACTGTCCCCTCCTGCAAGGCAAGGTGGCTTCCCTAGCTCTTTGCCAACCCCACTAAGGTGTCAAGCTCCACCTTTATACCCGGTCCCATTGTCGACGATATGGTGACCCCATTGAGGTATCGACCCTTACTGGAGGCCGGCTTGGCTCGGAGCAACGCCTCCAGCAATGCTACGGCATTCTCACGGAGCTGGTCCGCCGTAAAGGAGGCCTTACCGAACGGCGCATGCACGATCCCTGCCTTCTCCGTGCGATACTCAATCTTTCCACCCTTAAACTCCCTGACCGCTTTTCCAACATCGAAGGTGACGGTGCCGGTCTTAGGGTTAGGCATCAATCCCCGAGGTCCGAGAACCTTTCCGAGACGTCCCACCAGACCCATGACGTTCGGGGTAGCGATTGCCCGGTCGAACTCAAGCCATCCCTGTTGAATTTTCTCTATCAGGTCTTCGCAGCCAACATAATCGGCACCAGCCTCACGAGCATCTTTCTCTTGCTCGCCCTTCATGAAGACAAGTACTCGAACACTCTTCCCTGTTCCATGGGGCAATACGACTGTGCCTCTCACCATCTGATCAGCATGCTTCGGATCAACCCCCAGGCGAACAGCAATTTCCATGGTCTCATCAAACTTCGCGCCGGCATTCGACTTTACTGCCTCTATCGCCTTAGCCAAGTCGCACGAGCCCACCCGTGTCACTGCTTCAGTGGCCACACCATAGCGCTTTCCAACTTTCGACATATCCCACCCCTGAAAGAAAGGGTATAGGGTGAAGGGTGCAGGGTATAGAGGAGAAGAGGCGGATCGCGTTCCCCTGAAACCCTAAACCCTTAAGACCCTCAACCCTGTTCTTAGACTACCTCAATCCCCATGGTCCTCGCCGTTCCCTCGATAATCTTGACAGCCGACTCAAGTGATAGCGCATTCAAGTCCGGCATCTTCGTTCGCGCAATCTCCTCCACCTGCTTCCTGGTCACCTTTCCTACCTTCGTACGGTTCGGTTCCTTCGAGGCTTTCGCGATCCCAACGGCCTGCTTTAAAAGGATTGCCGCAGGGGGAGTCTTGGTGATGAAACTGAAGGACCGGTCTGCATAGATAGTGATAACAACGGGGATCACCAGGCCTTCTTCCGATGCCGTCTGTGCATTAAAGGCCTTGCAGAACTCCATAATGTTGACGCCATGTTGTCCGAGTGCAGGGCCGACCGGCGGCGCTGGGTTGGCCTTCCCGGCAGGGACCTGAAGCTTTACGATCGCTGTAACTTTTTTCGCCATAAGGACCTCAAATGCAGAAGCTGTTAGCCATTAACTGTGAGCTGTTCTTTCAGACCTTTTCAACCTGCAGGAACTCAAGGTCCACCGGGGTTGGCCTTCCGAAGATGCTGACCATCACCTTTAGCCGCCCCTTTTCTGGCTTCACCTCATCAACGAGGCCAGTGAAGTTGGCGAACGGACCATCGATAACTCGAACACTTTCTCCACGAAGGAACATGACCCTATGTTTCGGCCGCTCGGCCCCCTCCTCTACCTGCTGCAGGATGGCTTGCACCTGTTCCTCTGGAACTGGAGTTGGTTGCGTAGCCGGGCCAACAAAGCCAGTTACTTTCGGGGTATTCTTAACGAGATACCAAATATCCTCCGACATTTCTGCCTTGATCAGGACGTACCCTGGAAGAAATTTCCGCGAGGAGACCGTTCGTTTTCCCTTCTTGAGCTCGACGACATCTTCAGTGGGAATGACGACCTGGGAGATCTTGTCAGACAGCCCCAAGGCGGCAGCCCGCTGCTCAATGCTCCCCTTCACCTTATTCTCAAAACCCGAATACGTATGGATTACATACCAACTTTGCGGCATAGTCTGACCTGCTGGCATCGGCTACTCCTCGCTACCTGATCACCAAAGTGAGCAGCCTCTGCAATATGACGTCTATACCCCCAAGAAAGAACGAGACAATAACAACCGACACGATGACAACGACAGTAGAGCCCACAACCTCTTTCCTTGTGGGCCAATGGACCTTCTTCAGCTCAGTCCTGACCTCTTGTAAGAATTGAACCAACTGCTGCCATCGTTCCCTCATCGTCTCTTTCTGCTCCTCTAGCTCTCCGACTTCAGTGGAAATCTCACTCCAATTCCAAAGACCTTACACACAGATCTGCGGTCTTCGGAGGGTGGATCTAATACCACCGACCCGCTACCAAAAATTCCCCCGCTAGAACTGCGAAAGGTCCTCACGCTATCATGTGGCAGGCCAGGAGGGATTTGAACCCCCAACACCCGGATTTGGAGTCCGGTGCTCTACCGTTAGAGCTACTGGCCTCTCAGAAGTTCCAGATTCCATGCCCAGGCGTCTCAGCAATCGACCTGGAGCCTGGAAATTGGAACATTTTTACTTCGCTTCTTTATGGGCGACGTGCTTACGGCACCAACGACAGTACTTACTCAGTTCGAGCCTATCGGGCGTATTCTGTTTACTCTTCGTCGTTGTGTAATTTCGCCTCTTACATTCGCTACAGGCTAATGTAATTATCTCACGCATCGATGCTCCGTACGTCTATTTAGTCGTTTGGTCCGTCTCGTCGTTTGGTCTATTCGGTCTGTTCGGTCTCACCTAGCTAGACGAAATGGACCAGATAGACCCCTAATCCACAACCTCGCTCACCACGCCGGCCCCAACTGTGCGGCCCCCCTCGCGGATGGCGAAACGCAGCTCCTTCTCCATGGCGATCGGCTGGATCAGTTCGACCGTGAGGCTCACGTTATCCCCCGGCATGACCATCTCGCTCCCTGCGGGGAGCGTGCAGACGCCGGTCACGTCTGTCGTGCGGAAGTAGAACTGTGGCCGGTACCCGTTGAAGAAGGGGGTATGACGGCCACCTTCTTCCTTGGTCAGGATGTACGCCTCGGCCTTAAAGCGCAAGTGGGGCGGGATGGAGCCGGGTTTCGCCACCACCTGGCCACGCTCGACCTCCTCGCGCTTGGTCCCTCGCAGCAGGAGCCCGACGTTGTCCCCCGCCTGCCCCTGGTCGAGGAGCTTGCGAAACATCTCGACGCCGGTCACCACGGTCCGCTGGGTGTCCCGGATGCCGACGAGCTCGACCTCGTCTGAGACTTTGATGATTCCGCGTTCGATGCGGCCAGTGACGACCGTCCCGCGCCCGGAGATCGAGAAGACGTCCTCGATCGGCATCAGGAACGGCTTGTCGAGCACCCGGACGGGCATGGGGAAGAAGCTGTCTACGGCGTCCATGAGCTCGAAAATGGGCGCGGCGTCGGGGTCGGTTCGCTGCCCGCTGCCGGACTCCAGCGCTTTCAGCGCGCTGCCGCGGATGATGGGGGTCTCGTCCCCGGGGAAGTTGTAGAGCGTCAGCAGCTCACGGACCTCCATCTCGACGAGCTCGATCAGTTCGGGGTCGTCGACCAGGTCGACCTTGTTCAGGAAGACGACGAGGTTCGGGACGTTGACCTGGCGAGCCAGGAGGATGTGCTCACGCGTCTGGGGCATGGGCCCCTCGGAGGCGGCGACGACCAGGATCGCGCCGTCCATCTGGGCCGCACCGGTGATCATGTTCTTGATATAGTCGGCGTGGCCTGGACAGTCGACGTGGGCGTAGTGGCGCTTGGCCGTCTCGTACTCGACGTGGGCGATATTGATGGTGATCCCCCGCTCCTTCTCCTCCGGCGCCTTGTCGATCTGCTCGAAGGGCACGAAGGCGACCTTCGCGTTCGCTGCGTGCAGGACCTTCGTGATCGCCGCGGTCAGGGTGGTCTTGCCGTGGTCAATGTGCCCGATGGTCCCGATGTTCATGTGCTCTTTCGTCCGCTCGAACTTCGCCTTGCCCATAGTCACCTCCACTCCTGAAGGGCGATTCCTTCTTCCCTTCCGGCACTCATCCGCCAAGGGCGGATTCAGTCGTCCTCATCGAGTCGATACCAAGAAGCCTATCTGGAGCCCACGACCAGGATTGAACTGGTGACCTCATCCTTACCAAGGATGTGCTCTGCCAACTGAGCTACGTGGGCTGGTTTGCTGAGATCCCAATCCACGACAGGATAACTCACGCACATGGGGTAGCTACGTGACTCTTTCTCTCCGACTCCTCCGAATACACACTATCGATCGAGGGCTCATCCCTACCCGATGCTTCGCCTTCTGTTTTATCTTTCACCCGTAAGTGAGCACTACGAAATAACGGTCGAGAAGTAAGCCGGCACGAATAGCCAATTCATACGCTCTCTGGAGCGGGAAACGGGATTCGAACCCGCGACCCTCAGCTTGGAAGGCTGACGCTCTAGCCAACTGAGCTATTCCCGCCCACGCTTGTAGCAGTTACCCCAGACGTTCGAGAATCTTGTAGATGGAGCACCTCGTCTCTGGTCTGGCACTCCCTGCACAAGCTTATTCCGATGGTGGGGAGAGGAGGGTTCGAACCTCCGAAGGCAACGCCAGCAGATTTACAGTCTGCCCCCTTTGGCCGCTTGGGTATCTCCCCGGATGCTAGCTCCCCGTGGAGCTGGCGAAGGGATTTGAACCCCTGACCGGCTGATTACAAATCAGCTGCTCTGCCAGCTGAGCTACGCCAGCACACAAGCTCTTAGGCTATGCCTAATTTGAGAAACGCGCAAGGCAAATATAAAGATACTGTAGGCAAAAAGCAAGTAATAATTTCTATTGAGAGGATTTTTGAGAAGCAATCGCAGATTCTCGTCCATTCGCTGCGGCCTGATTTACGATACCATGTTGCCGGCGGATCTCAAACAGGAAGACAGCAGCAGCAGCAGCAGCGTTGAGAGAGTCCACGCGACCATATGTGGGGATCCGCGCGAGTAGATCGCACCGCTGTCGCACTAACACTGTCAGTCCCCGGTGTTCTCCCCCGATGACCACGCCCATTGAAGCGCGCAAATCGATCTCGTGGATGGACCGTACAGCACTTGGATCGGCCCCAAGAATCCAGACACCCTGATCTTTCAGCCACGTGAGAAACGCCGGCAGGCCCGCGACTCTCGCCACGGGTAGATGCTCCACGGCCCCGGCAGAGGCCTTTGCGACCGCCGGAGTGATCCCTACAGCACGATGTTTCGAGATAAAGAGCCCGTCTGCTCCTGCAGCCTCCGCAGTACGAATGATCGCTCCAAGGTTCTGAGGGTCCTGAACTCCATCGAGCAACAGCAATAAGGGCAGCGGGGTGGCAGCCCTGATTCGAGCAACCAGTGCAAACGGGTCGTCGTAGCCCACCTCACTGACAACGGCCAGGACTCCTTGATGTGTAACCCCCTTGGCTAATTCGTCAAGCCGTTCCCGTTTCTCCTGTGTAGAGGGTACGCCTAAGTCGCGGGCGCGCTTCACAATCTCGACGATCCTGGGATCATACCGTTCCCTCGCCAGATAAATCCGATCGATGTGACGTCGCCTCGCCCGAAGCGCCTCTAACACAGCATGAGGACCAACGAGCATGTGCTCCGTCATGGCCTCTGCGTCTTCACGTGTGTGGCCTTCACGTGCCAGCGGACCCCATCGCCGGTATCGTCCACAACTACCCCTAGGTCCGCCAACCAGGCCCGAATCGTGTCGGCGGCCTCCCAGTCCTTCCTGTTACGGCACTGAGCGCGATACTCTACGATGATCCTGACCTTGTCTTCCGGTACCGGCCGTCCAGACGCAGCGGTCGATTCAATAATAGTGCGAGCCCCACGATACTCGTCCTGCGACACGTTCGGGAAGCCGTCCGCCAATCCAAGAGGTAGGCTTCTGGAAGCAATGAACGAGTAGCCCCTTCCCTCAGCACCCTCAAATAGACCACCCAACACCGACCCCAACCCACACAACGTCTCCCCCGCTAGGCCTAGGGCGTTCGCCAGCGATTGCTTCGGTGGTCCATCGGCACCTTTCAGAGCAACGTTCATATCTCTGGTCAGGTTAAACAATGCGGCCAGTGCGCGCGGTGTATTAAAATCATCATCCATCGCATCCGTAAACTCTTTCTTCGCCTCGCTAATCTGGTCCAAAAGAGGTGAGGGATCCATGCGTAAAAGGTCAGCCGTTGGACTCGATATATCCCGGAAACGCTGCACTTCATCCAGTACATTACGAAATCGATCCTCTGCGGCCATAGCGCTGATCAGCGCATCTTCCGAAAAATCTAAAGGTGCCCGGTGATGGGTGCCTATCAAAAAGAGTTTGAGCGCACAGGGACTCATGCGCCCGAGGAGCTCTCGGACCGTCAGGACATTGCCCAGCGACTTCGACATTTTTTCGGCGCGGATGTTAACAAATCCGTTATGAACCCAGTAGCGGGCAAACAACTTACCGGTGGCGTATTCCGACTGCGCGATCTCGTTCTCGTGATGAGGAAAGATCAGATCAGCCCCTCCACCGTGGATGTCGAAGGTCTCACCGAGGTATTTCATCGACATGGCTGAGCACTCGATATGCCAACCTGGCCTACCTGGGCCCCACGGGCTCTTCCACGCAGGCTCTCCTGGCCGCGATGCCTTCCACAAGGCAAAATCGAGAGGATCACGCTTTCGCGGATCCACCTCCACCCTTGCCCCTACTCGCAGCTCGTCGAGACCTCGATGGGAGAGTTTCCCGTAGTCAGGCGCTCGCCTGACCTCGAAATAGACATCGCCATCCACGGAATACGCGACCCCCCTCACTATCAAGGCCTGGATGATCTCGATCATCTCCCGGATATGCTGCGTAGCCCGAGGCTCCTCCGTCGGCGTTCTGAGACCCAGAGCTCGCATATCCTGGCGATAGGCCTCGATCTGCTCCTCGGCCAGCACATCAAACGACAGCCCTCGCTCTGCGGCCCGCTGGATAATCTTATCGTCCACATCCGTATAATTACGCACGTAGAGGACCTTGTACCCTCGGAACTCCAGGTAGCGCCAGATCACATCGAAGGTCAGGGCGGCGCGCGCGTGACCGATGTGGGCATAATCGTACACGGTCGGTCCGCAGGCGTACATCCGGACCTCACCGGGTACGAACGGTTCAAACACCTCTTTTTTCTGGCTCAGGGTATTGTAGATCGCTAGCGCCATATGACTACCCCCGTCATGCTACAGCGCCATCTGAGAGCGCTGGAGAGAGGCAATGGCGAGACAGGCAATGCCGTCACCTGCCCCAAGCGCGCCCACCCGATTCGCCGTCGCCGCCTTGACGCTCACTCCCTCGACCGGGGTTCCGATGCTTTCTGCAAGGTTGGCCCGCATCTGGGCAATATACGGCGCAAGCCTTGGGGCTTCTGCGATGATGGTCGCGTCGATGTGACTTACCGTATAGCCAAGGGCCCGCACTCGTTTGAAAGCCTCCCTGAGGAGTAGGAGACTCGATACGTCCTTATATTGAGGATCGTCCGTCCCAAAGCAGGAGCCGATATCACCGGCGCACGCCGCACCAAGTATGGCGTCGATCACCGCATGGGCCAGGGCGTCCGCATCCGAGTGGCCTTCAAGGCCTTTCTCGAATGGGATCTCCACCCCACCCAGGATAAGACGTCGATCAGGTACTAATGGGTGCATGTCGAACCCGATACCAACTGTCATTGGGCTATCCACCGCCTCAGGATCAGGCCGGCCAGGGGCAAATCCTCTTCGCTCGTAATTTTGAGGTTCTCGTAACTTCCTCTCACAACCTTGACCATTCCCCCTGCTCGCTCTACCAGTGCGGCATCATCGGTGACAACAATCCCGCGCTCCCGAATCGCCCGGTGAGCCTGCATCAAGAGTGCGTAACGGAAGACCTGAGGAGTCTGGATCGACCAGAGATGTTCCCTCTGCAGCGTCTCTACTACGAAGCCGTCGGTGTCTACTCGCTTGATGGTATCGATGACGGGCACGGCCGCGATCGCCCCACCCCATTCTTTCGCGGCCTCTACGGTAGCCAGCACAACCTCACGCGAAACGAAAGGGCGAACGCCGTCGTGGATCAATACGAGATCCGTCTCCGCCTTCGCCCTCTGCAAACCGATATAGACTGAATCCTGCCGTGTCTGTCCCCCTGGGATCACCTCCGTCTCCAGATCAATCCTGGCCAGTTCCAGTGCTTCTCGACCTCTTAACTCTTCCCCGGGAGGAACTACAACGATGACGGTCGAAAGCGCCTTGGATGCCGCAAGCGCCCGCAATGTGTGGCTGAGTATCGGAAGACCATTCAGCGCGATAAACTGCTTCTTGACCGCTCCCCCGAATCGGATCCCCGCTCCCGCCGCGGGAACAATTGCCGTAACAATCATAGGGTATAGCGTCTAGGGTATCGGGTATCGGGTATCGGGTCTGAAATCTCCGGGGCGTACGTTTCCGCCTAAACCCTAACCCCTAGACCCTGAACCCTGTCCTTCAAGCGGCCTCGGCCTCTTCCTTCAGGCGTGAGAAGATCATACGCCCAGCCGTCGTCGGCAGCACAGTAGTAACGCGTACATCGACAGTCTGGCCGATATATCGACGGCCGCTATCGACTACCACCATCGTCCCATCATCAAGATAGGCAATGCCTTGGTTGTACTCCTTGCCTTCTTTAAGGACGTAGACCTGCATTTCCTCGCCAGGAAGAACAACAGGTTTTAGCGCATTGGTCAACTCGTTGATGTTTAACACCCCGATCCCTTGCAGTCCTGCCACCTTATTCAGATTGAAATCGTTTGTCACAACCTTGGCGTTACAGGTCTTAGCCAGTGCGACCAATTTCGCGTCCACCTCACGAATATCCGGGAAGTCCACATCGCTGATCTCGACGTGTACATCGACCTGCTTCTGCATCTTCTGTAGAATATCCAGACCCCGACGGCCACGGTTTCGTTTCAACGGATCCGATGAGTCTGCGACCTGCTGCAACTCCCGCAAAACAAACTGAGGGACGAGAAGCGTCCCCTCAACAAACCCCGTCTCGCAGATGTCAGCAATGCGGCCATCAATGATCACCGAGGTATCCAGAATCTTGTAGCTCTTACCCCGCGGCTTTTCTCTGAAAAGCCGAACCAGATCCAACATGCTGAACCCTCGGCTCTTCTCGATCGCGATGGCAGCCCCCAGGTACGCAGCCCCGATGGTGACAATGATCCGCATGGTCATAGTGATGTACGGAGGAATGATATCCAGAAAGCTGGAGATAGCGCTAAATAAGAGTTCGGCCAAGCCAAGACCCAGGACGAAACCGATGATTCCGCTGACGATGACTTGCAAGGAAGTCTGATGAAACTTTCGCTGAAGGACCATCACAACAACGCCGCACGAGGCCCCAAGAAGGAGACCAGCCACCCCAAGCAGCCATTGGTAAGGACCTGCGCCGGCCTGGTAGAAGGCCAGATAAAATCCGATGGCCGCCCCTCCAACAATCATCGGGAGGCCAACGCGAGAGGTGTTCAAACCGATCGCCTCCTCTCATAAACTTTGATGGTCTTACGCATAGCCATCATCAGTGATTACCCACCGCCCGCTCAACTAGCGCTCTTGCTCCCTCCTGATCAATCCCGGATGCGTGCGAAATCTCGCTGACAATCAACCTCCGGACATTTTCCAGCATCGTCTTCTCGCCGAACGACAGGCTCCGTTCCTTCTGAAGCACAACCAACTTTCGCAGAACCAGAGCAACCTCAAAGAGCGATCCTGTCCTGATCCGCTCTAAGTTATCCTTAAACCGGCGGTTCCAATTCGAACTGATTTCCAGGTTATTCTTCTTCAAAATGGCCAGAACCTTTGGGATCTCCGACGGTTCGATAACCTCTCGAAGGCCGACCCGTTCGGCATTCTTGGTAGGAACCAGAATAGTCATTCCGTTCCCGATGATGCGAACGACGTAGAAAGACTGCAGCCCACCTGCAGCCTCTTTTTTTTCGATGGCTTCAATCAACCCAACTCCATGGGTGGGATAGACTACTTTTGTCCCGGTACTATACATCATTAACTATCGACTATGACAGGGATTCTCTGGCTAGTCAAGAGATTTTGCTACATGCCGTGTCTCTAGCTTCTCCGTCAACTCCTCCAGAGTGCCTAGCCCACTAACCCGTAAAGAGGAACAGTCAGGCTGGGTCCGATTGAGGTTGTGCCGGGGCATCAAGCAATGAGACAACCCCAGGCGGGCGGCCTCCTCAAGCCGCCGCTCCGCCATCGGCACCGCCCGCACCTCACCTGTTAGACCGATCTCGCCGAACACGCAGAGCCCGGGGTCGAGTAGAAGGTCCCTGGCGCTCGAGAGGATCGCCACGGCCATGCCAAGATCGGCGGCGGTCTCTCCTACTCTGACGCCCCCCACAATGTTTACATAGACATCGCACGCGCTGAGCGGCAGACCGAGCCGCTTTTCCAATACAGCCAGCAGTAGGACACCTCGGTTGCTGTCCACCCCATTGAACACCCGTCTGGGAATTGCAGCGCTCGGTGCCGCCACTAACGCCTGTAGCTCCACGAGAAGTGGCCGACTCCCCTCCAGGGTCGGAATGACAACTGAGCCCGACGCCCCCGAGGGGCGCTGAGAGAGAAAGACCTCCGACGGATTTACGAGTTCTTGCAGTCCGGCCGCCGTCATCTCAAGCACACCGACCTCGGGAGTAGGGCCAAAACGATTCTTCACGGCTCGCAGCAGACGATGGATCTGATGCCCCTCCCCCTCCATGAATACGACCGCGTCTACGAGGTGCTCCATCGTCTTCGGACCCGCGATGGCCCCTTCCTTCGTGATATGGCCAATGACCACGGTACTGATTCCCTTCTTCTTGGCCATCGCCATCAGCCGAACGGCAGCTTCGCGAACCTGGCTGAAACTCCCCGGGGGGGACTCCAGTTCTTCCGAGGCAATAGTCTGGATGGAATCGATCACCAGAATGGTTGGCCGAATTCGATCGGTCTGATCCAGAATCACCTGGAGGGAGGTCTCGGCGAGAAGCAGGAGACGATCGGAGAGGGGACCCAGCCGGCTCGCCCTGGATCGGGTCTGCTGAAGCGATTCCTCACCAGAGACATACAGAACCATCCCCGCCCCCTGCGCGATCTGCATTGATGCCTGAAGGAGCAGGGTTGACTTCCCGATCCCCGGATCACCGCTCAAGAGCACGAACGAGCCAGGAACGATCCCACCTCCCAGCACCCGATCCAACTCTGTCAAACCGGTGCTCATCCGGTGGAGCGTACTGATATCTACGGCGGTGATCGGTGTCGCAAGATGTAGAACCGAGGACGCCCCGTCGCCAGGGCCACGATGCCGCTCGCTCGCGGCGCGCTCCTCTAACAAGCTTCCCCACTCTCCGCAGTCAGGGCAGCGACCCATCCAGCGAGCGGTCTGATAGCCGCAGCTCTGACAGAGGTAATGGCTCAGGCTTTTCGCCATCGCTCATCTCTCCGCGGTGGCACGCCGAACCGTTCAACGTTCAACGTGCAATGTCCAACGTTGAATCGTAAACTTTGAACGTTGAACCGCCACCCATCATGTCTCCTCCGTTTCATCCGGCCCTTGATGGACGAGGTCAAGAGCGCCGAATTTGACATACTCCCTGAGGAAGGCCATCTCCACGGTTCCGGTCGGGCCGTTCCGTTGCTTGGCGATGATGATCTCGGTCTTGGTGTCCGGCTCAGCCCCGGCCTTTCTGACCTGATAGTAGCTAGGCCGGTACAGGAAGATCACGACATCCGAATCCTGCTCAATGGCCCCGGATTCCCGGAGGTCCGATAGCTGCGGGCGCTCCCGCTCCTCGGTTCGCCGCGCGAGCTGCGACAGCGCCACCACCGGGACCTTCAGCTCCTTGGCCATCGCCTTCAGACTCCGACAGATCTCTGAGACTTCCTGCTGGCGATTCTCGGACCGGGAACGACCCGAGATAAGCTGGAGGTAGTCAATCACCACCATCCCTATGTTATGCTCGGCTTTCAGCCTCCGCGCCTTCGCCCGCAACTCGATGGCAGAGATGGTGGCTGAGTCATCAATGAAGATTGGCGCCTCCGAGAGGTGGCCAGCCGCGTTGGTCAGCTTCGGCCAGTCGCTCTCACGTAACCACCCTGTTCTGATCCTGTTGGAGTCGACCTCGGCCTCGGAGGAGAGCAGTCGCTGGACCACCTGTTCCTTCGACATCTCCAAACTGAAGATCCCGACCGGTATCCGTTCATCGATGGCAGCGTTTCTCGCGATATTGAGGGCGAAGCTCGTTTTTCCCATCGAGGGGCGGCCCGCGATGATGATCAGCTCTGACGGCTGAAAGCCGGCCGTTTTCTCGTCGAGATCTGAAAACCCAGTGGGCACCCCGGTGACCTGCGTCTTCCGGTCAAATAGCTTCTCCACCTGTTCAAAGGCATCCTTCAGGATCGACTTCAACGGGAGGAAGGCGCGCCGCACCCGATCCTCTGCTAACTCGAAAATCTGCTGTTCGGCTTGTTCAAGCACCTGGTCCGCCTCGTCCTGGCCGGCGAAGCCGAGCCCGACGATGTCGGTGGCTACATCGATCAACTGACGCAGAAGCGCCTTGTCCCGAATGATCCGCGCATGATAGGTCACGTTCGCTGAGGTGGGAACGGCCTCCACCAGTGAGGCGAGGAAGGCCGCGGAGCCCACCTCGTCGAGCTCGCCGCGGCGGCGAAGCTCATTGGTGATGGTAATGAGATCAACCGGCTCGCCCCCCCCAAATAGTGCAGAGGCTGCGGCGAAGATCTTACGATGAGCGTCCCGATAGAAGTGCTCGGGCCGCAGTATCTCGAGGCACTTCAGGAAGGCCTCGTTGCTCTGCAGGATCGCCCCGAGGACCGACATCTCGGCCTCCAGGTTCTGCGGCGGAACCCGATCCCCGGCCTTCTCGCGTCGATCGAGAGCCGAATCCTGCATGATTCGTTGCCCCATCGGCTCAGCTCTCCGCGTGCTCTACCGTGAGCTTGAGTTCGGCAACGACCTCGGGGTGTAAGCGGATGGAGATGGTGTAACTGCCCAGCACCTTGATCGGCTCCTGCAGGAGGATCTTTCGCCGATCTACCTCAAGTCCATGGGTAGCCAGGGCGGCGCAGATATCCTGGTTGGTGACAGAGCCGAAGAGCCGATCCTGCTCGCCACCCCGGCGCTTAAGCACGCAGTGGAGCTCTGTGATCCGACCCGCCATCGTCTCCGCCGCACGACGAAGCCCCTCCTCGCGCCCCGTGTTCTGCCGCAGCAGGTGATCCAGCGACTTAATATTCGCGGAGGTCGCCGCCACCGCCTTGCGCTGCGGGATCAGGAAATTCCGTGCGAAGCCATCCGCCACCTCCACCTGGTCACCAGCAGATCCTACCTTTTCCATCCGTTCCAATAGAATGAGCTTCATCGATGCGCTACCTCCTCCGGTACGATCTCACCTGTAGCGCTCTATGCGCCAGGGAGCCTCGGAAGCGAATGCCGACGAAAAACAACCCAGATATCGAATAACCCAACCAATGTCAAAAGAAGCAACAGCAGGGGTTGAAGAAGCAACAGCACGACGCCCAAGATCCCCACCAACGGCGAAAGCTGTAACTTCCGGATCCAGAAAGTGGCAATCGCCAGACCCTGCATAAAATACAGCGTCATCATGACGAGTAGCCCGTTGAGACCGATCTCTTTCGCAATCGGCAGGCCAGTCAGCAATAAGGCGACAGATCCGATGAACACCCACACCAGCGAGTCCGGAACTCTCCAGGCAAACCCTGGCTTCGAACGACCGGATGCAGCGGCATGAGCCGATCCCCGCCTTGCCAGGAAGAAGTTGGCTGAGGTGCTGAGCAGAGCCGCCGTCATGAAGAGGCCAGGTGAGGTTGTGAGCAGAAAACTTCGCACCTCTTCGCCCGACCTGATCAGCGTCTCAACCTCATCTGGAGAAACGCCCACCCTGCTGTACAACGCCACCGCTTCTCGCACGGCGATGTCGAGACGATGCCTCAGGAGATCCATCAACGACCCGCCTGCACTCCAAGATAGGATGAAGAGGCCGCCCAGGCCGCCCACGAGGACGGTCAGACTCCCTGCGGCTACCGATACCTCCGGGGCCCACTGGCGGTGGATAGCCTCCGCCAGCACAATCGCAGGCAGGCCGAATTCGATGTAGAATATCCAGGCGTATCCTGAACCCAGAAGGCCGGCAAGGCAGGTCCCCACGGCAACCACTCCAAGCAGGGCGACGACTCGGCCTTGTTTCAGGGACAGGAGAATAAGCGGCAGGGGAGTCAGCAAGCCAAAAAAGATCCCGACAATCGGAATCGTCCCACCGGCCAACGCGAGCATGAGAGACGCAAGGCAGAGGGCAGCGCCCCGCACTAACGTCCTGACCGACCCCTCATTCATCGAGCGTGTTCCGTCAACCCCGCCCGCAACCTGCCAGATCCTCTTGTTCAGGGCAGATCTGAGGCAAAGGGAAGCAATGCGATACTGCGAGCCCTCTTGATGGCTCCGCCTAGCTGGCGCTGGTGGCTCGCACAGCTACCGGAAATCCGGCGCGGAATGATCTTCCCTCGATCCGTAATGAAGTTCCTGAGTCTCTTGGCGTCCTTGAAATCGACCGCCTCAATCTTATCAACGCACCACTTGCAGACCTTTTGCTTCCGAAAGCTTCGCCGCTTTTTCAGCATCCGCCATCACCCCCCTGAGCATCATCGCGCTTCAAAATGGTACCTCCTCCTCGCCGGACCGAGGCGGTTCCTCCTCGGAGACCGCTGCGTCCTTTCGCCCACCGATAAATTGCACCCGCTCTGCAACCACTTCATATTTGCTCCGCTTCTGACCATCCGGCGTATCCCATGACCGTTGCTGAAGCCGACCTTCGACCAGTGCCTGACGCCCCTTACTCAGAAACTCGACGCAGGACTGCGCCTGCTTATCCCAGACCACCACTGTAATGAAACAGACTTCCTCTCGCCGCTCCCCACCTTTCGCTGTAAAAGAGCGATTCACCGCCAGGTCAAAGTTACACACGGCCATGCCGGCCGGCGTATGTCGAAGTTCCGGGTCCCGTGTCAAGTTCCCCAGCAAAATCACTTTATTGAAGCTCACCATCGCCGACCTCCTGGGTAGTTATCACGGTACTACTGCCGAGCGTCGCTTGCGACTTCGACTTGAAGCGCTTTCTCTTTGGCTCCTCAGCCCTGACGACCATCCCTTTCAAGATGGCCTCAGTAATCTGAAAATGCCGTTCTATATCGACCACGACTCCGCCCATGCCATCCACTTTCATCAGGACGTACTGGCCCTCCCGTCGCTTTTTCACCTCGTAGGCCAGTCGCTTTTTTCCCCACTTCTGAACCTCCAGTACCTCCCCCCCCTTCTTGGCGGCGACTGTGCGAAGTCCGCTAATCTCCGCCTCGACACCATCCTCCGTGAGGGCTGGATCCAGAATGATAATGACCTCGTGCTGATTCACTCTCTTCACCTCCTTCAGGTTACGCCTTGCGAGACTGACGGGCGCCTCGAACGTTGTATCGGTTCATCGCCACCTCGAGACTTTCCTGCAACAGCACCTCTACAGCATCGGCGGCCCGTTCTACCACCACTTGTATCGCGTCACCCTCACATTCCTCGAATGGCCCTAGCACATGCTTTACCGTATCCTGCCCCCCCCGAGGCCGTCCGATTCCCACCTTGACTCGCAAAAAATCAGCGCTGCCCATCGCCTCCAGGACGGAACGGACACCCCTATGGCCCCCGTGACCACCGCCAACCCTGATCCGTAACTGAGAGGTAGGCAGGTCCAGGTCGTCATGAACCACAATAATTCGACTGGGCTCAAGGCATAAGGCCTGTTGCCACCTAGCCACAGCGAATCCGCTATCGTTCATGAAGGTCAAGGGCTTGACCAAAAGAACCGGCACCCCATGTAGGGAGCCTCTCATGAAAAACGAACGGTATCGGCAACGATTGAGTGCCATGCCAACCCGATCGGCCAACGTATCCACCACCCGAAATCCCACATTATGGCGACTCGCTTCATACTCCGGACCGGGATTGCCTAAGCCCACCACCATCCACAACGAGGCACCCCGCTAGGAGGTCTTTCCCTTGCCGCTCTCCTGCTTACCCTCTTTGCCTTCTTTCGCCTCCTTCTTACCAACCACCACCTCTGGCTCAGCCGCTTTCTCCTCCGTTGCAGCCGCAGCCTCCTCAACCGCCACCCGCTGAACCATTACCGCAACTACAGGCCTGACGGGATCATCAAGCACCCTGATGTCCTCCCCAACGGTAAGCTCACGGACGTGAATGGTGTGGCCAAGATCAAGACGACTAACATCCACCTGGATGTGACTGGGAATCGCCCCTGGCAGACACTCAACGGTCACCTCGCGTAGATGCTGTTCTAAAATACCTGCCCTCAGCTTGACGCCGACGGCTTCCCCCACTATCCTGAGCGGGACCTGAACCCTGATTCTTCGCTTCATGGAGATCTCAAAGAAATCGGCGTGCAGCGGCTCCCATCGTACAGGGTCTCGCTGTAACTCCTTCAGAATGACAGTCCTCGATCGTTCAGTATCCCCATCCAGAGAGAGGGTAATCAGGACATTCTCACCCGCCCCAGTTCCCAGGAGCTTCAGCATTTCAACGGGATTGACCGTCACCGCCATCGGCCCGGAGCTACCGCCGTACACAACGGCCGGAATCAGCCGCTGCTGCCGAAGTTGTTTCGCAACTCCCTTGCCAACCCGCGTCCGGACCTGCCCTTTCAGTACCACTTCTGCCATTGTACCCTCCTTCTCACGAGCTTCTCACGAGGCGCAGGTGGAATCCCCTCCCGCACCTGCACATCAAATCCACTATCTTCACCGTCAGACGAAAAGGCAGCTCACAGATTCCTCTTTGTGGATGCGGCTGATAGCCTCCCCCAAGAGGGGCGCCACGGAGAGAATGGTCAGTTTTTTAGACATCCTACCATTGGAAAGCGGGATGGTATTCGTGACAACCACCTCTTCGAGGGCTGATCCATCGATCCGCTCTACCGCCGGGCCCGAGAGGACTGGATGCGTACAACTCGCGAAGATTCGTTTCGCTCCCTTTTCAAGGAGCGCCGGGACCGCCTGCGTAAGGGTTCCACCGGTATCGATCATGTCATCCACGATAATCACGTCCCGACCCTCGACGTCTCCAACAATATGCATGACCTTCGCCTCATTGGGCCGTGTCCGACGCTTGTCGATAAATGCCAGCGGGCTCCCCAGGCGCTTGGCGAACGCACGGGCTCGCTCCACACCGCCTGCATCCGGAGAGACCACCACCGCATCTCCCAACCTGCGCTCCTCGAAATACCGGAGCAGCACCGGAGCGGCATAGAGATGATCGACGGGGGTCGTAAAGAAACCCTGGATCTGTCCGGCGTGAAGATCCATCGTCAAGACCCGATGCACCCCGGCCGCCGTGAGCAGGTCAGCCACCAATTTCGCGGTAATGGGTACACGAGGTTGAACCTTTCGATCCTGCCGCCCATAGCCATAGTAGGGCATCACGGCTGTGATCCGCCAGGCCGACGCCCGCTTCAAAGCATCGATGATCACCAGCAGTTCCATCAGGTTCTCGTTGACGGGCCGGCAAGTGGGCTGGATCACGAAGACGTCGGCGCCCCTGACATTCTCACAAATCTGGACCAGGATCTCGTCATCAGCAAAGCGTGTTACCTCGGCGTCACCCAGCGGGACGCCCAGATAGTCCGCAATCTCTTGTGACAAGGCTCGATTGGCGTTGCCAGAGAAAAGGATTAACCGGTCAGCCATCAGGCATTCTCCAAATACCACATAGTTTCTCCTGCCTCTTTATACTTGACGGCGGTTTGCCGCTACCTGCTGGCTGGGGGGCGAGGACTCGAACCTCGATGTGCAGATCCAAAGTCTGCCGGATTACCCTTATCCGACCCCCCAATAGCGGTCAGCGGTCAGCCAACAGGAAGAGGGGGTTTCTGCCCAGCGTGCGGCAGGCAACAGCGGTAACTCCGCTCTCGATCAAACTCGAGGCTCCCCGCTTGGCCATCTCGGCCTCTCGCATGACGCCGAAGACAGTCGGCCCACTCCCGCTGACGAGGACCGGACTTGCGCCCAACAGTAACAACCGCTGCTTCAGGTTGGCGACCGACGGATAGGCCTCAAGAACCACGTCTTCCAGCCGGTTGAAACAATGCGAAAGCGCAGCCTCCTCCTGGCCAGACTCGAACAAACCGCGCATTGTAACCCCGATTTTCTCGGATGTCAATGGCAATCTCAGGCGTCGGTAGACCGAGGCCGTAAGGATCTCAATCCCGGGATTGGCAATTACGAGCCATCGTGGCGTAAGCGCAGCTAACTCTTCTACCCGCTCCCCTCGCCCCCTTATAAAGGCGGCCTCCCGACAAAAGAAAAGGGGAACATCGGAGCCCAGCACAGATCCGAGACCTATCAACTCCTCGCGAGGCCACCCAAGGTCATACAACAGGTTGAGTCCCCACAGGGTCGCCGCAGCGTTGCTGGATCCTCCCCCCATTCCTCCAGCGATAGGAATCTGCTTCTCAATCCTAATGCTCACTCCGCCGTGCGTGCCGCTGTGTCGCAGCAGCAGATCGGCCGCCCGGTAGCACAGATTATCAGGTCCAGACGGAACCCTGGGATCCTTGGCCCAGATTGTAATCCCGCTCGTACGACGTTCCAGGGTGATGGTATCGCTTAGCTCAGTCAGGACCGCGATCGAGCAGATCTCATGATATCCATCGTCGCGCCGCCCTAGAACCTCCAGAAAGAGGTTAATCTTAGAAGGAGAAGTCAGTGTGACCTGCTTCATGTCTCAAGGAAACCTGAGCAACGGGGCCAATCCTGCATCCAGGTTCAGCACCTGCGCCCCTTGCGCGGGCTGCGGGATTCGAAACAGTTCACGAGACAGCTCGAGATTCAGATTGTAGGACCGGTACGACACCTCCATTGCCACCTGCTTCAAAGGCTCCTCCAGGATGAGCGAACGCAACCCGTGGCCCGCAGGAGAGTACCGAAATCTCAAGCGGAGTGATGTTCGGTCGTACAACTCCCCCCTCAGAAGGCTCAGGTCGTCATCGGACAACCAGAGGCGCTGCGTAAAGGACGATTCCTGCCCTCGCAGCAGGTACGCGTGATCGCCATCCGGGCCATAGAGTTCTGTCTTCTCAACCTGAATAGAAAGGGGCGGCAATCCAAGCAGTAGCCGCACCATATGGGCTGGCGCCACGCGGAATCCTGTAACTGCGGCAACGCTATCAGGCGTCGCACTCCCCTCTACGAATGTGTTCTGCAGTAGTGCATGCGCAACCAGTCGGTGTCCGTCGCTCAAGACAACCAATGACGTGAACCCACCCCATCCGATGCTCTCCAGTCGAATCAGATTGGGTCGCTCGATGGCGGCTACCCATTGACCATGTTCTTGCGTCCCCCCGTGCCGCACTGTAAGGTCGAGTACGGCTTGCAGGCTTGTGACTGTGGCCTCGCGCTCCTGCAGGGTATGAAGAATCTCCTGCGCAACTGGACGCGAAGGGCGTGGAAGATCCTTTTCCTCTACAACGAGATTAAGTGCATGGGCGCATCCACTCAACACTATTCCTGTAATGAGCGTCAGGAGACGGAGAGATGGGCGACCGATCATCCGCCCTCGCGAGAGAGCACGTCTTGAGCCTTTCTGAGCTTGTGCTGGACTGCCTCGTTGGCGCCGTCGATGGCAAGGGATCGTTCCCACTCCCTGATCGCCTCAGGGACCATCTGCTTCCTGAAGTAGACGTCCCCGAGGTGTTCAAAGATGGTGGAGTCCTCCTTCTTGGAGAGTTCTACGGCACGCTTCAGCTCGATCAGGGCTTCGTCCACCATTCCCTTTTTATAGTAGGCCCAGCCCAGGCTGTCTACGAAGGCCCCGTTATCGGGCTGAAGCTCTAACGCCTTCTTGACCAGGACGATCGACTCGTCGAGATTGATCCCCTCATCGGCAAACATGAAGCCCAAGTAGTTGTACGCATCAGCATTCTTTGGATCGATCGCCAAGAGCTTGCGAAAGATCGTTTCGGCCTTATCAATGTGACGACTCCGCTCAAAGACCGAGCCGAGTTGATAGAGATAGGCGGTATTGCTCGGTTCCAGGCCGAGAGCGCGTTCAAGTTGCGCGATGGCCTGCGCATAGCTTTTTTGCTGGAAATAGATCAGACCCATCAGGTACGGAATGTTGCCCTCGTTCGGCCTGAGGGCTCCCGCCGTAGAGAGGAGATCGCTGGCCTCGGCATAGCGTTCCTTCTGGCTGAAGATGTACCCGCGGTGGAACAGCGCGTCGGGATAGCGTGGACTGTCCTTAGGAATCTGCGCCAGCTCTTCGAGGGCCTCATCGAGGTGCTTGTCATCCTCAAGGGTCAGCCCCAGATAGTAGCGGACATCGTAGTTGCCCGGTTCTTCTTTGAGGATGTCTCGAAAGACCTTCATGGCCTCGGCGTATGCCTTCTTTTCATAGTAGATAAATCCAACCCGCAATTTGAATGAGCGATTGCTCGGCTCCTGATCGAGCAGCCGTCGATACTCGATAAGGGCGGTATCCAGGTTCTTCTGTCTCAAGTGAAGCTGAGCCAAACGCTCCCGAAGCTCGCCATTCCTGGGATCGCTCTCGATCGCACGTTGGTACATCTCCCTGGCCTCGTCAAATCTCCCCTGCGCCTCGAGGCTCATCCCGAGCGCCGCTAACGCAGGATCGAAGTCTGAATCGCGCTCCAGGATCTCTTGGAAGAGTTGGCTGGCATGCTCCGGCTGTCCCTCCTCCAGGTAAAGACGACCCAGGTTATAGCGGGCAATCAGCGAACCCGGATCAACGTCCAGCGCTCTCCGGTATACAGCGATCGCCTCCTGCGCTCGCTTGACCTCCACATAGAGGGCCGCGAGTTGCAGGTACGTCTCGGTCCGGCTGGGGTTCAGGTCGACCGCCTCGCGGAGATAACGTTCGGCAGCCGGAAGGTTGTGCAAACCCTGATAGACGGCAGCCAAGAGCAGGTGAGCTGAAAGGTTCTTCGGATCAAGGGCGAGCGCATCCTCTCCCGTGTTAATCGCACTTCGAACGTCGCCTCGCTTCATGTACAGGGAAGCCAGGTGATTGTGCATGACGACAGATCGGGGGTCGACGTGCAGTGCTCCCTTCTGCCATGTGATCGCTACCTGATAATCCCCCGCTTGCTCTGCCAGCAGGCTCCTCATGAATCGGTAGTAGACCTCAGCCTTTCCTTCCCGCTCGGTCCCTTCGGCCATGGAAGTAACAGCAGCCAATGGTACTCTACGGTTTCCAGCAGCTTCAGGCTCCACCGTCTGCGCAGCCACGCACCCTTGACCGAATACAGCCAGCCCCAACAATCCGCAAAAGCATTGTCGGACCCACCCTGACCTAATCATACTCATCCAGCTCCGCACGCACTCTTCCCGACGCTGGTCACTTCGACCGCCCCATCATTTCCGATCTGAGCCTAGCAGGTACAGAGGTTGGAGTCAACGTCGAATACCTCGGGTCGGGCCGCTGTTGCGCGCAGCCACCGATGATGGCCAGCAACGATTCTCGACCCTCCTCAGACTTCGCAGAAAACGGGATGATCTCCCGAGGATCACTCAAGCCCAAGGCGTGGGCGGCATCACGGATCTGCGCGTCGCGGCCCGTCCGCCGAAGCTTATCGATCTTGGTGAGAACGGGGATCCAGCCGATGGATAGATTGTCCAGTAATCGCTTCATCTGAAGGTCCTTCTCCGTGACCCCTTGTCGCGCATCAAGGAGTACGATCACAGCCCTGAGGTCGCGACTCGCAGCAAGATACCCCCCGACCAGTGGTCCCCACGCCCGCCGAATCGATTCAGGCACCTTTGCGTAGCCGTAGCCAGGGAGATCAACCAGATAGAAGTCCTGATTCACCAGAAAAAAATTGAGAAGCTGCGTTCGGCCTGGTGCGGCGCTGACGCGGGCAAGTCCACGGCGGCGCAGCAGGCAGTTGATCAACGAGGACTTGCCGACATTAGAGCGGCCCACGACCGCGATCTCCGCTCTTTGCTCACGCGGGAGCTGGGCGAGCGACGCTATGCTTGTGACAAACTCGGCAGAGAGGATTTTCATGGTGTCAGTATAGCATAGCTTTTCCACCGTCGTGAGGGTGTACCTTTCCTCTGCGCCGTGATTCACCGTCAGAAAAATGAAAAACCTCGTTGGCCCCTGATATATCAGGGTATAGAATGCGTGGTGACGACACGAACATTCACCAACGAGGTGCTCAAATGATGACACAAGGCGTT
>Ga0082335_1000558_pt1 | contig 91262 bp, 90 predicted proteins | sample Subgrocontami58m_FD_72375 | JGI IMG/M metagenome (GOLD analysis project Ga0082335, IMG submission 72375) | Subsurface groundwater microbial communities from S. Glens Falls, New York, USA - GMW37 contaminated, 5.8 m (SPADES assembly) (version 2) ...
TTATTCCTTCCTTCTAGTATTTGCGCTTTTTTGTCATAGCTATTGTACTGGAAAAGTTGGGGTAAATACCCTTTTTATGCCCTTTGTTTTACATCTATTTTCAGAGTTTCGCGGGAGCCTCTTTAAAAAAATAACCTTGTCAAAATTGAATTGGTACTGTATACTTAACACCCGTTAAATCTGGACGGGAGGGGAAACCTTTGGAAAACGACAATCACAATCTGCCTAAGTGCCAAAAGTGCAAGGCCGGCGACCTGGTGCCTCTGTCGGACTTCGGCGGTCAGGGAGCATCCATTCACTTCAAAGCTTGGGTCTGCACAAACCCCGAATGTGGCTTCAATCTGAAGATAAGGAACGGGGATGTATATGTGAACGAGCCGATCATGAGCGGTACCACACACGTCTCCCGTCCCAGATAAGAGCCCTTTCGTCAAAACTTAAGAATAGTAGTCTGAGCCCAAAAGGCTTTACTTGGATTCGCACTAATTTATCGTATCAGCCCACTAACTGGAGCGGGACGTATCGTTAAACAGGGTGGGTGAATTTATCAAGAAACTCTCTGACCTGAAAGAATTCACCCTGGACTTGCTGTATCCTAAATATTGCATAGGCTGTGGTGTCGAGGGGTGCTACATCTGCCAGAGGTGCTTGAGGAAACTGCCTTACTTGTCCCCCTTGAACTGTCCAAAATGTGGGTTGCCTCTGGGCAGCAGGCCCTTCTGTCCGCGTTGCGAGGAGGTATCCGCCTTAGGCGGACTGGACAGCCTCCATTCGGTTTTCCGCTTTGAAGGCCTACTCAGACGGGCCGTACACCTGCTCAAGTACAATAATTTTAGGGCCTTGGCCCCGGTCCTGGCAGAACAGGCTTGCTCATTCCTCAAGATAGGCGGCATGAGAGCGGACGTCATCATACCTGTGCCTCTTCATCCTCTGAGGATTAGAGAAAGGGGGTATAATCAGTCCTCTCTCATGGCCGGGGAACTTGGCAAACTAACAGGCATACCCACGATTGAGGGTTATCTGGTAAGAACGGTCAATACCCCGCCCCAGGTGAGGACCTCGAACAGAGACGAGCGGGTAAAGAACGTACAGGAGGCCTTTACCTGCACCGGGACTGAGCTTACAGGCAAGAGTGTTATAATCTTCGATGATGTGTGCACTACCGGCTCCACACTCAATGCCTGTGCCGCAGCATTGAAGGACAATCTGGTTAAAGGCGTCTACGGGCTCACTCTGGCGCGAGAAGTGTGATACATGGTATGGCAGCCAAAACCGGGTGATAAAGTCTACAGGCCAAAACGGGAGAAGAAATACCGCCTGAGAAGGGTCCTGGGCATTTCCTCCCTCTTTAGCGTGGGCTACGGCGATGTAGGTTCCTCCATCTATTATGCGCTCGGAATAGTCGCTCTTGTGGCCGCCGGCGCTACTCCCGTGGCTTTGGGCATAGCCGGAATTCTTTTTGTTGCGACGGCCCTGACGTATGCCGAGGGCACGTCCATGTTTCCTGAGGCAGGCGGTTCCGCCGGATTTGCCCGCCATGCGTTCAACGATACGGTTGGTTTTATCTCAGGCTGGGCGCTCATGCTCAGCTATATCGTTACAATATCCATATCGGCTTATACCATCCCACCGTACTTGGGCTACTTCTGGCCCGCGCTCAAAGACTCTCCCTTACATGGGACCCTCTTTTCCATGGGGATCGTTGTCTTTCTGGCTCTACTCAATATCGTCGGCATTAAGGAAAGCTCAAGAGTAAGCCTCACCGCTGCCGTAGTGGACATCATTATTCAGATTTCAATATTGCTTCTCGGGCTATTCTTTATCTTTAATATCTCTCTGGTCTGGCAGCGGATTACCTTATACTGGCCCAGCCCGGGCAACTTTATCTTCGGAATAGCCATGGCCGGAGTAGCCTATACCGGTGTGGAAAGCATGTCCCAGATGGCGGAAGAAACCAAGAAGCCCCAAGTACGGGTCCCCCGGGCCCTTATCCTCATGATAGTAGTGGTTCTGGTCCTTTTCTCCGGAATTTCCCTTACGGCTTTTTCAGCCATGACCCCTGCGGAACTGGCTCAGGACTGGGCCCGTGACCCGGTGGCGGGCATCGCCTCCGCTATCTCATCATCGATAGACCCTAAAGCCATATCCGAAAGATGGTCTGTAGACCCCACCACCGAATTGGTGATAGCCAGATTGATAGAGTGGTTTAAGGGATTGCTGCAGCCCGCTGTTTCTATCCTGGCTGCTACAATACTCCTTATTGCCAGCAACGCCGGCCTTATGGGAAGCTCCAGGCTCTCCTTCAGCCTCGGCTCGAACAAACAACTCCCGCCTGTATTGAGCCGCACCTCGATTTTCAGAACTCCATATGTTGCCATTAGCCTGTTCTCACTGATTGCGATGGCTCTGCTTGTACCAGGAATCAAATTCCCTGGCCTGTTTGAAAATATGGGCGCCATATACACGTTTGCCTCCCTCCTGGCTTTTTTTATCGCCCATTTCTCGATAATTATGCTCCGCATCCGGCAACCGGATGCTCACCGCCCTTTCAAATTGGGACTCAACATTAAAATATTGGGACGGGAGCTTCCGGTCAGCACGTTGATAGGCGGCATCGGCGCACTTACCGTCTGGCTGGTGCTGATCGTCGTGCAACCTGTGGGCAGATATGTAGGATTAAGTTGGATGGCCATCGGACTCGCAGTGTATTTCCTGTACCGGCGCTTTGGCCGCAATTAGCAGCAAACCGGTATTGCAAGATGAAGACAGAAGACACCGCTCTTGAATACGTACACCTTCCTCAATCTGAGGACCTGGGACCGAAAGGCCGTTCTTACACCATAACAGAGAAGCTCGTGGAATTTGGAGACAGGAAGATACTGGTCCTCGAAACCGAAGCTTCGGACATCTCATTTTGTGACAGCAGCCACGCCTGCGAGCTAAGGACTTTGATAGCGAAGGGTTATGTAAAGAGATGGAAATACAGGAAAACTGCTGAAGGCATGGACGTGTCTTTGCTTGAACCCATCTCCGCTGGTGATGAAAAGATAGAACTCCTCAAGTACTTGAGGAAAACGTACAATGTCGAAAACATCGTCTGAGTTTTTGATTTCTGGGTTTTGCCTTTGACTTTTGATTTATTAACATGTCCGGACCACTGAGGGGACTCAAAGTCCTCGACCTCAGCCGAATTCTCTCCGGCCCTTTCTGTACGATGATTCTGGCCGACCTCGGCGCCGAGGTGGTCAAAATAGAAGAGACGGAGAACGGCGACCCTGCCCGGGGAAGCGGGCCTTTTCTTGACGGCGAGAGCTCTTATTTCATGAGCCTGAACAGAAATAAGAAGAGTGTAACCATCGACCTCTCAAAGGATGAAGGGCGGAAACTACTGCTGGACATGGTGGAAAAGGCCGATGTGCTGGTGGAGAATTTTCGGCCTGGGACCATGGAGAAGTTCGGTCTGGAATACGAGACGCTAAAATCCAGAAATGCCCGTTTGATTTATGCGTCCATAACAGGATTCGGGCATGAAGGCCCGTACGCCTTAAGACCGGCCCTGGATGTAATCATACAGGGGATGGGGGGCATCATGAGCCTCACCGGAGAGCCCGGCCGCCCTCCGGTTCGCCCCGGATCCTCCTATGCGGACATAGTAGCGGGGATGTTCGCCTGCATTGGCCTTCTCTCCGCTCTGCGGGAGCGTGAACAGAGCGGCCGCGGTCAATTTCTGGACATAAGCATGCTGGATTCCCAGGTGGCAGTGCTGGAAAACGCGTTCGCGCGGTATTTTGCCACGGGAGAAATACCCGGCCCCCTTGGCACCCGCCACCCTGTATTCTCACCTTTCCAGGCCTTCCAGACCGCTGATGGATACATAGTGATTGCCTTAATCGGAGGGGACCGCAACCAGTGGGCGCTTTTTTGCTCCGCTCTGGGACTCATGGAACTGATTGATGATGAGCGCTACCAGACAGGATGGAGCAGAACTGAGAATTACGTTCTGCTTGAACCCCGTCTAGGGGAAGCTTTGAAGAAGAAGACCACCCTGGAGTGGATCAAAGAACTGACAGAGCTGGGAATACCCTGCGGGCCCATAAATAATATCGCCCAGGTGGCCGAAGACCCTCAGATAAAACATAGAAACATGATAATCGAGATAGACCATCCGAAGCTGAAAAAAGTTAAGGCGGTAAATACGCCACTCAGGTTTTCCCGCACAAAACCGGAGATAAAGGAATCCAGCCCCGGCCTGGGACAGCATACAGACCGGATACTCAGGGAATGGCTGGGCCTGACAGGCGAGGAAATCTCAAAGCTAAGGGGAAGGAAAGTTATATGAAGAGCGCTCTGGATTATGTTAGGTCTCCGTCAACGTGAGGGGCTAAGTGATATAATGTGCCCCCAGAACAATGCATGAAGATCGGAATCAGAATGACCAGGCGAGAACTACCGGCATCAACCCCGATAGCTCTCTCTTCGAAGAGCTGGAGCCAGGCATTCTTCGTACCATATCGGCGACCGGCAGGGTCGAAGGCGGCAGGCTCCGGAAAGCATTCGCCGTTTTCAACCGCGCCGTACTCGGGCAGCCTCTAGCCACAAAGGAAGAACCCCACCAGCGCCTGTCCAAGGTGAAGGCGCTCCCTATACTTGCCTCGGACAATATCTCCTCCTCAGCCTATGCCACAGAGGAAATCATACGCGTGCTGGCTATCGCGGGACTTGGTGCTCTGAGTCTGACGCTGCCAATCTCTCTATCGCTTGTCGCGGTCCTGGCAGTCGTTGTTCTCTCCTACTCACAGGTAATCAGGGCTTACCCCACAGGCGGCGGCAGCTACGCGGCTTCCAGGGAAAACCTTGGCGCCGTGCCGGGGCTTGTGTCCGCTGCATCTCTTCTCATTGACTATGTCCTTACGGTAGCTGTGTCTGTCGCGGCCGGAGTACAGGCGCTGACCTCAATCGCGCCTCAGTTGTATCCGTACCGTGTAGTTATTGACCTCCTGGTAATTACAGTGCTTGTCGTGGGCAACCTGAGGGGCGTCCGCGAATCAGGCAACCTGTTCAGTGTTCCAACTTACTTTTATCTGCTAAGCCTGCTAACCATGCTCACCTTCGGGTTCTTCAAGCTGCTGACTGGAACTTTGCCCTCATATGTCCCGCCGCCCGACCGGCTGCAGGAAGCGGCCGCGCCGCTTGGCTTCCTGCTCATACTGAGAGCTTTCTCCTCCGGCGCCGTAGCTCTGACAGGAGTGGAAGCAGTCTCAAACGGCATGCGCGTAGTAAAACCGCCGGAAAGTCGCAATGCTAACGTCGTTCTGATCTGGATGGCTATCCTTTTCGGAACACTTTTCGTGGGAATAAGTTTCTTCAGCGCAAAGGTCGGACTGGTTCCGGACCCCACCGAACAGGAGACTCTCATAAGCCAGCTCGCCAGGCTTCTCGTGGGTTCGGGACCATTGCATTTTGTTATTCAGGCGGCTACCGCCCTGATTTTGCTGCTGGCGGCCAATACGGCTTTTGTCGGTTTCCCCCGGCTCAGTTTCGTCCTGGCGGCGGACCGCTTCTTCCCCAACCAGTTCCTGCACCGGGGCAACCGTCTCGCGCTGTCAACCGGCATCATAGCGGTAGGCAGTCTGGCGGGTCTATTTGTGGTGATTTTCCGCGGCAGCGTAGCTGCCCTGATTCCACTGTATACGGTTGGTGTTTTCGTGGCCTTTACCCTGTCTCAGGCAGGAATGGTACGTATGTGGCGCAGAGAGAAGAAACCCGGATGGCGTATCTCCATAGTGCTCAACTGGGTAGGCATGGTTGTAACAGGCGCGGTCGCCGTGGAAGCGCTGATGATCAAGTTTGTCCACGGCGCGTGGATCATATTCATCCTTATCCCGTTACTCGTCCTGATGATGACGTCCATCCACCGCCACTACCAGCTCATAGCTAAGGAACTACACCTTGAACCGTCAACCTCTCTGCCGAAGCTCTCCCAGGCTCGTCTGGCGTTGGTACTGGTAGCAGACCTTAATAAGTCTGCGATGACTGCCCTGGCCTACGCAAAAAGCCTTGCCCCTGAGGTCATCGCCGTGAACGTCTCTGATAATGTAGCCTCCATGGAACGGCTTCGCAAACGATGGGAACACTGGGCGAAGGGAATTCAGCTCGTGTGTATCGAAGCACCATACCGCAATTGGACAGGCGCGTTAATCAGCTATATTAACGCTATCAGCAAAGAGAACCCTGATATGCTGCTTCCCGTGGTTATTCCGGAATTCGTACCCCGCCGATGGTGGGAGAATTTGCTTCACAGCCAGAGCGCGCTGCGCCTGAAGATGGCGCTGTTATCCAAACCTAACGTAGTGGTTATAGATGTCCCCTTCCATCTTGAAACGTGACAGTAACCCCAGCAAGTATAATAGTGATAAGGAATCCTTATGAAGCTCCCTAGACTAGACATAAACTTCTATAAAGTAATCGTAGGCGTCGGGTTTTCATTGCTCTGGGCCAGGATAATGTACCACATCTGGGACCAGCCTTCGTTCATAACCTTCATATGGTTTTATCTCGGCGTAGGCAGCGTGCTACTGAAATGGGTGCTTTTTGTCATTATGGACCGCATCACCACGAGAGTGAGGGTAAGGGTCGTAAAACGGGAACTCGAGCGGTCGAGCAAGAGAGTTCATGAGGCCAAAGACCTGCTTGGAAAACAGGAGCCGCAAATATACCCCGTTGCGAGGGCGGACGTCGCCCTTGACAGGGAATTGAAACAGCTTGAACAGGATGTCCTGTCTCTGGGCAGCATGGCAGAGAAAGCACTGGAGCAAGCCGTAGAAGGTCTTTTAACAAGGAACACGGGACTTGCCAGGCATACAGTCGAACACGACCGGATCATTGACCGGACGGAATTTGCCATCCGTCAGGACTGCCTGATGCTGCTCGCCGACAGCCGTCTTGGAAGCAACGAACTCCGTTATGTAGCCGGTGTTCTTGACATCATCAAGGAACTGGAGCGTATGGGCGACTATGCGGAAGGCATCGCGAATATCAGCCTCATGATAGGTAATCACTCGCTCATTGTGCCACTGGCGGACATTCCCCGCATGACACAGATGGATACCGAGATGCTGCGGGGAAGCATGGAAGCCTTCTCAGAAAAGGACCTAGAGAAGGCTGCGCGCCTGTTCAAGATGGATGATGAAGTTGACGCCCTGTATGATCAGGTTTTCCGGGAGCTTGTCCTGTCCATGATCGCAGACCCGAAGACCATCACGCAGGCCACCCGCCTGATATGGGCCGTCCACAACCTGGAGCGCTTTGCCGACAGGGTAACCAACATCTGCGAGCAGGTCGCCTTCAGTGTTACCGGCAAAATGGTAGATATGGGATCATCAAAGTCCTGATACCTGAATCTCAGAAACTATGGTAACATACTTTAAAGGATATGCCGGCCCTGATTCTTAATCAAAACCTGAGAACATGATTTCAAAAATGCCAGACCGCATCGGCAGGCTGGATGAGTTAGCTAACAACCTCTGGTGGTCCTGGCACCATGATGCCCGACGCCTCTTCGCCACACTGGACTACCCGCTATGGCGAGCTAGTGATCAAAACCCGATCATGCAGCTGCATACTACCACTCCGGACAAGCTGCTGATGGCTTCCCGGGACCGGGCATTTCTGGCATTATACGACTCCGTAATGGCGGCTTTCGATGCTGACCTCTCGGTCAAAGACAGCTGGTTCGCGCAGAAATACCCCGGTGCGCTCTCTGGACCCGTAGCCTTTTTCTCTGCCGAGTTTGCCCTTCACAAATCGCTGCCTATCTATGCCGGAGGACTCGGCATTCTGGCAGGTGACATATGCAAAGAAGCATCCGATATGGGCCTCCCTCTGGTCGGAGTGGGATTTATGTATCCCCAGGGTTACTTCCGGCAGCGCATCGGCGCCGATGGTTGGCAGAAGGAGACCTATGAGCACCTCAATTTTGCAGAAGCCCCTATTAATCCCTGTCCGTGGCCTCAAGGATGCGGTCCGCTGCTGCAAATCCAACTCAATGGAAAGGCGCTTCGCATTGCCGTGTGGGAAGTACGCCTGGGACAGGTCAGGCTCTATCTTCTCGATACCAACGTGGAGCAAAACGACCCGGCCCACCGACAGCTCTCGGCGCGTCTCTACACTGCCGACCGGGAACAGCGAATTCAACAGGAGATTGTGCTGGGTATCGGAGGGGTGCGTCTGCTCCGGGCGCTGGGCGTCGAACCGTCCGTATGGCACGCCAATGAGGGTCATGCTTCCTTTATGATGCTGGAACGTCTCAGAGAGGAAGTGATGGGAGGAGCATCCTTCAACGAGGCTCTTGCCCGCGTGAAGTCTAACAGTGTTTTCACCACTCATACGCCGGTCCCGGCTGGCCACGATATTTTCGCTCCTGAGCTGATAGACAGGTATTTTGACGACTACTGGAGACCTCTGGGCATTGATAGAAAGACTTTTCTACAGCTCGGGCAGGCCAATGCCAGGGAGGAGGCTTTCAACATGACGGCGCTCGGTCTCAGGATGGCTGGCCGCTGCAACGCCGTAAGCAAGCTGCACGGAGAAGTTGCCCGCCGCATGTGGCGCTCGCTGTGGCCCAACGTCAGGGAAGATAGGGTTCCCATAACACACGTTACCAACGGCGTTCACGTGCCGTCGTGGATTGCCCCTGAGCTATATCAGCTATGTGAGAAGTATCTCGGCACCGACATTCTGCGGGACCATGACGATAGACATATCCTGAAATGCATCCTGGACATTCCGGATTCTGAAATCTGGGAAGTGCGCCGGAAATTGAAGCGCAGGCTTATTCGTGTGATACTGGACAAATCGCAGCGTCACTGGGCCGAGGGCGATGCGACGGGCGAGCAGATTATAGCCTTCGGCGCTCTCCTCGACCCTGATAAGCTGACTATCGGCTACGCGCGCCGGTTCGCCGAGTACAAACGGCCGGCCCTTATTTTCCGTGACATCGAGCGTCTCAAGCGCATAGTCGCAAATAAGTGGCGTCCCGTACAGATAATTTTTGCCGGCAAATCTCATCCAGCTGATTTCCCCTCCAAATATTTGCTGCAGCAGACATTCGGCATAGCGAGAAACCGCGCTTTTCTGGGGCGCATAGCTTTCGTCGAAGACTACGATATGCTCCTCGCCCGCTACCTGGTACAGGGAGTTGACCTGTGGTTAAACATCCCGCGCCGTTTGCATGAAGCATGCGGCACGAGCGGCATGAAGGCCGCCATGAGCGGTGTGCCCCACTTCAGCGTCCGTGACGGATGGTGGTACGAAGGATATAACGGGCGAAATGGATGGGCCATCGGAGAAGAAACTATGGACCCCGAAAAAGAAGATGAAAGCGACGCCGCGGACTTTTACCGGTGCATGGAAGATGAGATTATTCCACTGTACTATAAACGCGACCGGGACGGGGTGCCTCACGAATGGACGCGTGTGGTGAAGAACTCGATTCGTTCGGTCACCCCCGCTTTTTCTACGCGCCGCATGTTAAAGGAATATGCGGAACGCATATACATCCCGGCCGCGAAATCACATAGAGCCCAGTCCGGCTCACGCGCTTGTCGGTGATGGACTCTGAGCATCGCGGATAACCTTCTTTGATTTACACCCATTGCCCAATGTGTTAGAATTTTCACTGAAAATAAAAATCTATAGTTAAAAAGGAAAGTTTATGTTAACCAAACAGGATAAGGAAAACCTTATCAAGGACTATCGGATAAACGAGAAAGACACTGGTTCCGCTGAAGTCCAGGTAGCGCTGCTGACCAAACGCATCAATTCACTTACAGGCCACTTTGCCGCCAATGCTAAAGACCACCATTCGCGGAGAGGGCTTCTTAAGCTGGTAGGACAGCGGCGCCGCTTTCTAAATTACATTGCCAAAAACGATATCGAGAAGTACCGCCTTATGCTGCAAAAGCTCGGGCTGAGGAAATAGGAGCTATGTTGAGGGTAAGGGGAGGATAAACCAATAAATGTCTGTATTTTACAAAACCACGCTCGGAGGACGGGACTTAATAATTGAGACCGGCAGGTTCGCCGGACAGGCAGATGGAGCCATAACCGTAACCTGTGGCGGTACAGTCGTCCTGGTAACGGTATGCATAAGCGAAGAGACAAGGGAGGGGATTGATTTCTTCCCTCTCACTGTGGACTTCGAGGAAAGGCTTTATGCCGCGGGGAAAATCCCCGGCGGATTTATCAGGAGAGAGGGAAGGCCAACACAGGAAGCTACTCTCGCCGGCCGTCTTACCGACAGAGCGATAAGGCCGCTGTTCCCCAAGGGTATAAAAAACGAAGTCCAGGTCATAATGACTGTCCTTTCTCATGATCAGGAAAATGACCCTGACGTTCTCGGACTCACCGGCGCTTCTGCTGCCCTCATGATTTCACGAATACCGTTTGAAGGGCCCATCGCCGCTGTCAGAATCGGACACATCGGCGGAGAACTTGTGATCAACCCCACGTATGCCCAGCTACGGGAGAGCCGCATGGACTTGGTGGTTGCCAGCACAAAAAAAGCGGTGGTCATGATCGAGGCGGGCGCCCTCGAGGTGACCGAGGAAGAGGTCCTGAAGGCCGTAAAATTCGCCCACGAAGTGAATCAGTCCCTGATTGACCTCCAGGGAAAAATGAGGTCTGACCTGGGCAAACCGAAAATCTCCGTTCCTGTTTCAGCCGCCAACGTGGAGATGGAAAAGGATTTCTCGGCGCTGCTTGGGGAAAAGCTTAAAGAAGCGCTGAATATTCAGGATAAGTCCAAACGGGACGCGACCTTCGCGGAATTGAAAAAAGAGGTCATGAGCAACCTCGCCAAAAAATATCCTCGCGAAGAATTGACCCCTCTTTTTGAACTCAGGCTGAAGGAGGCGCTCAGGGAATATATTTTAAGAAAGGGCGAAAGACCCGGAGGGCGAAAGCTCGATGAAATCCGCCCCATCACCTGTGAGGTGGGAATCCTGCCCAGGACCCATGGCTCGGGTCTCTTCACCCGTGGGCAGACCCAGGTGCTCACACTCGCAACCTTGGGGTCCTTGTCCATGAAGCAAAAATTGGACAGCTTATCGCCGGAGGAAAGCAAGCGATTCATGCACCACTATAATTTCCCCCCTTATTCCACAGGCGAAGTCAAGCGCGTTGGAACCACAGGGAGAAGAGAGATCGGGCACGGAGCGCTGGTGGAACGGGCTTTGCTGCCCTTCATTCCTTCCGAAGCTGATTTTCCCTATGCCATCCGCCTCGTTTCCGAGGTCCTGAGCTCCAATGGAAGTACTTCTCAGGCCAGCATTTGCGCCAGCACCCTCTCTTTGCTGGATGCCGGAGTGCCCATTACTGAGCCGGTGGCCGGCGTCGCTATCGGGCTCTTGTCAGGGCAGGACAACAACTATGTTATCCTGACGGACATAGAAGGAATAGAAGACTTCTACGGCGACATGGACTTCAAAATCGCCGGAACGAAAAACGGCATCAGCGCCATACAGATGGATACAAAGCTGAAAGGGCTTTCCTTCGACGTAATCGAAAGCGCAATATCTAAGGCGAAGACAGCCAGATTGTCCATTCTGGAAAAAATACGCCAGACCATTAGCCAGGCCAGGTCGGAGTTGAGCCCGTTCGCTCCGAGAATGTACAAGATTACCATAGACCCCGAAAAGATTGGGGCCTTGATTGGTCCCGGAGGGAAAAACATACGCTCCATCATAGAGACCACAAAGACATCCATCGATGTGGAGAATGACGGAAGCGTCGTGGTCGGGGCAACGAACGAGGAATCCGCCCAGAAAGCCATCAAAATGATAGAAGGGCTGACAAAGGACCTGGAGCCAGGGGAAATCTATACCGGGAAAGTTACCCGCATATTGAACTTCGGAGCCCTTGTGGAAGTCCTGCCGGGCAAAGAGGGGCTGGTCCATATCAGCGAACTGGCCGACTACCGGGTTGGAAAGGTCGAGGACGAAGTAAAAGTGGGAGATGAGGTCACAGTGAAAGTGCTGGATGTTGACCGGATGGGCAAGATAAGCCTGTCACGGAAGGCGGTATTCGAGACTGCACCCAGAGCCCCGGCCTCCCGGTTTGAAGACAGGGGACCAAGACCGGAAAGAGACCACCGTGGGCCTCCACCCTTCAGACCCAGAGACAGAAGATAGCTCCGGAAAAACACACATGGCCATAAGAGTCCTGGTTCACGGCGCCCTGGGCAAGATGGGCAGGGAGATCATAAGCGGGCTTTCTTCAGATATGGACTTCACTGTTGTCGGGGCTGTAGATAAGAACGCAGTTTCGAACACCTTACCCTTGCCCGATGGTAAAAGCGCAATCCCGCTATCTCCTGACCTTGCCTCTGTAATCGCTTTGTCCCGGCCCCAGGTTATGGTGGACTTCAGCATAGCTGAGGCTACCAGAGCGGCCGCACCCATTGCAGCTGGCAAGGGGACCAACATGGTCATAGGCACAACCGGCTTGTCCGATAAAGACCTGGAAGAAATTCGCAGGCTGTGCCAGGAAAACCGTGTCGGTGCCGTGGTGTCCTCCAATTTCAGCCTGGGGGCGGTAATGATGATACACCTGTCCAAAATCGCCGCGAGATACTTCGACTATGCCGAGATTATTGAAATGCACCACGAGCAGAAGGCGGATGCTCCTTCCGGCACTTCGATATCTACGGCACAGGCCATGCTTAAAGCCAGGGGAAAGCCTTTCCTCAATGCCGTAATCAAGAAAGAGACCGTGCCCGGCACGCGCGGAGGCCAGATAGAAGGTATCGCCCTGCACAGCCTTCGCATGCCCGGTCTGATGGCGCACCAGGAGGTAGTCCTGGGAGAGACAGGAGAAACCCTGAGGATTCGCCATGATACTATTACCCGCGAATGCTATTTGCCCGGAATAAAGAGGGCAGCGAAAGAAGTCATTCAGCGGCAGGGCCTCACTGTCGGCCTGGACGCCCTGCTCGGATTGTAGGGGTTCAGGATTTCTGCTATTTTTGAAACATAAGGTCAGTTACAGATGAAAGAGTTACGAGTCGCAATTGTCGGCGCCACCGGCATGGTGGGCCAGGAGTTCATAAAAGTCCTGGAGCAGAGAAAGCTCCCCATGAAGGAAATCTCCCTTTTCGCTTCCGACCGCTCCGCCGGCAGGAAGATGCACGTAAACCACAGCTATATTGAAGTGAAGGAAACTTCTAATGATTCCTTCAAGGACACAGATGTGGCCCTTTTCTCCGCGGGGGCCGACATTAGCAAGATATTCTCGCCAGTGGCTGCGAAGAGCGGCGCAGTGGTCATAGATAACAGTGCTGCTTTCCGGATGGATGACAACGTTCCTCTGGTGGTCCCGGAAATCAACATGGAGGACGCCAAAAGCCACAAGGGGATAATCGCCAATCCCAACTGTTCCACCATACAAATGGTGGTTGCCCTTTATCCGCTTCACAGGGTGAATCCCATAAAGCGCATCACAGTATCCACCTACCAGTCCGTGTCCGGAACCGGCGCGGCCGCTGTGGACGAGCTGAGCACCCAGTCCAAGCTCCTTTCGAAAGGTCTGAGCGTCACCCCTCACATCTACCCGTATCAGATAGCCTTCAACGTGCTTCCGGAAATTGACAGCTTCATGGATAACGGATACACAAAAGAAGAATGGAAGATGCTTCAAGAGACTCGCAAGATAATGCATGCCCCTGAAGTGCTGGTATCAGCCACCTGTGTCAGGGTGCCAGTATTCATAGGCCACGCCGTGTCGGTCCACGCGGAATTCTCGCAGCCAATCACTCCCGAGGAAGCCAGGAAAATCCTCTCCGGAGCGCCCGGCGTAAAGGTAGTGGACGAACCCGGGAAAAGCATTTACCCCTATCCCGTAATGGCCGCGGGCACTGATGATACGTATGTGGGACGAATCAGAAAAGACGTCTCCCACCCGAACGGGCTGGCCATGTGGATCGTGGCTGATAATATCCGCAAGGGGGCTGCGCTGAATGCCGTCCAGATAGCCGAGGAAATGCTGAAGAGGAATTGGATATAGAAATGCAGCTTGGAAGACTGATTACAGCCATGGTCACACCCTTCGATGATGAAGGGCTCGTGGACTACAAGCAAGCCCGACGGCTGGCGGCCGCGCTGCTGAACTCGGGAAGTGACGGTCTGGTGGTATCAGGCACCACCGGAGAATCGCCCACGCTCACCACGAAGGAAAAATTGCAACTCTTCGAAGAAATTAAGAAAGCGGTCGGGGATAAGGGCGCAGTCATTGCCGGCACCGGCAACTACAGCACCGAGGAGAGTTGCCGCCTTTCCAAAGAGGCGGAGAAAGTCGGAGTAAATGCCCTGCTGCTGGTAGTGCCCTATTACAATAAACCTACCCAGGAAGGCCTTTATCAGCATTTCAAGACCATAGCCGCCTGCACCGGCCTTCCCTGCATACTCTACAACGTTCCATCCAGGACCGTGACAAATCTTTCCGCAGAAACGGTACTTCGCTTGAGCCAGATTCCCAACATCGTGGGAGTAAAGGAGGCCAGCGCCAATTTAGAGCAAGTTGCCAGGATCATAGAGGGGGCCCCGAAAAGCTTCCTTGTTTACAGTGGTAACGATTCCGATACCTTCCCTGTCATGGCGCTGGGCGGCTACGGAGTTATCAGCGTCGCCTCTCACCTGGTGGGAAAACAGATAAAGCAGATGATAGAGCTGTTCTTGAAAGGGAAGGTTGCCGAGTCCGCCGCGCTTCACCGCAAACTGCTGCCTCTGGTAAATGCTTTGTTTCTGGTATCCAATCCGGTTCCGCTCAAGTACGCGTTGAACCGGGCCGGCTTTGCCGTTGGCATTCCCCGCCTGCCCCTTACCCCACCCGATGAGAAAACCGCGGCAGCCATTGACGCCGCGCTAAAGGGCTTCAAGGTAGACCTGCCGGTCTAAGCCCTGGCAGCGGGAATCGCAAAATAGAAGGTAGACCCCTCACCGGGCTGGGAATCCACCCATATGCGGCCGCCGTGTCTTTCCACTATCCTCTTGCACAGGGCCAGGCCAATCCCCGTTCCGGGATACTCACTCCTGTTGTGTAACCTCTGAAACAGCTTGAACAGCTTATGGGAATATTCCGGGGCAATACCTATTCCGTTGTCCCGCACAGAGCATATGCACTCATCACCCTTGATTTCGGCGGCAACATGTATGTGCGGCGTATCGTCTCCGTGGAATTTCATCCCGTTCTCTATCAGGTTCTGAAACACCTGGGTAAGCTGGCCGCTGTCTCCCAATACACGCGGCAGGGGGTCATGGGTTAACCTGGCCGACCGCTCCACAATGGCAAGCTTCAGGTTTTCCACAGCCTGAACAAAGACGCCCTCCAGGTCCACCGTATGGAACTCTTTACCACGGGTCCCGGCGCGCGAGTAGCGCAGCAAATCACTGATGAGTTGCTGCATCCTGGAGGCGCCGTCATGGGCATAACTTATGAAATCGTCCGCGTCCGGGTCGAGTTTCCCCCTGTAGCGGTTCCGGAGAAGCTGGACATAGCTGGACACCATTCTCAAAGGTTCCTGGAGGTCGTGGGAAGCCACATAGGCAAATTGCTCAAGCTCAGCGTTAGACCGGGCCAGCTCCTGAGCCTTCTGCTGAATAGTCTCCTCCTTGTTCTTGAGGTCGGTGATGTCTCTTACGACGTGCACCATGCTTACGAGATTGCCGTCGGGACCCCGCACCGGGTCGCAGCGGACCTGGAGCCAGCGATTTCCCAAATGGGGCTCCTGCCGGACTATTTCGATGACTTTGCCGCAGGACTTGTAATGAGCCAGAGGGCAATTCTCAATCGGTTCATTCAGACCGTGCACAAGCCGGTAACAAGGCTGGCCTATTATCGTTTCAAGAGGAACATTTCCGAGCATTTCAGCGAGCGCCCTGTTCGCGCGCATGATACGAAAATCCAGAGAGTGGATGCTGATGCCGTCATTGATAGAGTCGAATGTATTCACCCACTCCTGCGCCGTGGCCGCCAGGTCCTCGCTCTTCCGGGCCAGCTCTTCTTCTGCAAGCTTGCGCTCGGTAACGTCAAGGCCGTAGATCCGGACTCTCTTTCCCTCCGCCAGCACGGCGATGAATTGCTGATAATGTCTCCCGTCGACCGCCACCTCCCGGACGATATTGCCACTTCCCGATTGCCGCTGTGACTGTACCGCTTCCTTAAGGCCCGCAAAATAGGGATGTTTATCGCCTTTCATTTCAAGATCGGGAAAGCGTTTCCTGGTTGCGGGATTGAGGTAAGTCGGGTTGCCCAAAAGGTCCATTTCAGAAACGAACAGGGGGTTCAGTTCAGGATAGCTGGCGAGATAAGCCAGTTTCTCCTCCGCCTGTTTTTGCTCTGTGATGTCACTGAAGGTTACGGCAAAAAAACCCTTGCGAGGGCTGAAGGCGGAAACCGAGTACCACCTCTTGAGAAGCTCCGAATAGCTTTCGAAGCGCGCCGGCTTGCCGGTCATCGCGACCTGTCCGTATTTCCCTATCCAGTCCGTGGGGTCGTTTTCAATCCCGGGAAGGGCCTGGGTGACCCTTTTGCCGATGACGTCCCTCCCCTTAAGGCCTATGAGCTTCTCAAACGCGTCGTTGACCTCAAGGAAAACGAAGTCGCAGGGCTTTCCGCTACCGTCCAGCACTATCCTGCTATAGACGAATCCTTCCGCCATATTGCCGAAAAGGGAGTGAAGCTTTTCTTCCGTCCTTCTCAGCTCGTCCTTCGCTATCCTCGCTTCCGAGCTCTCAATGACCTCCCAGGCCCCCGCGTTGCGGACGAGGGCGAACCGGTGGTTCTTCACAACCTCCATCAGACCTATCGCGTCAAACTCATCGCGGGGATAGGCAAAAACCGCCAGCGCGTTATATCCGCTTATGGCATCGGCATCTCCGTAAGAAGCAACAGACCTGCCGCCCTTTTTTTGAGGGAATGCGTTGAACCCGAGCCTGAGTCCGTCAAAACCGACCGATACGGCTTTATCAAGCCTGGAAACAACTGCCTTGCCGTCCTTTCCGCCTTTGCCGCTCCACCGGCTGTAAGGGACTATCTCAATCTGTCCCTTTTCGGCGTATTTCTCAAAATGGGGCAGGGCTTTTTTCAGAGCCCTCAAAGCATCTTGCTCCGGGAGGAAATCCGAGGTTACCCACACGCATAGCTCGTTGTTCTTCAGGCCCGCGGTGAAGTATGGAACAAAGATGTCGAGCACATCTTTCTTCGTCTGGTAGAACTGGCAGAAGCTGGTGCCCCAGGGCACATCGCCGATCACGGAAATACCCGATTTTCGCCTGTCAGATTGAATGTTGTACATATTGTCCGTGGAGACTTAGCCCTGTCAGTCCTTTACAAGATTGCAGTTGCGGCATTCCAAAGTCAGGAGGGCAAACAACTGTGACTTGAGGCAGATGTGCCAACGACCTGCCACGTGCCCTGATTCATGGCAAGCGCAAACTCATGGTTCCTGACAACGTCCAGGATTTCGGCCACGCCGCACTTCTTGAGAGAATATGTGCAAAGGACCAGCAGCCTGGTATCGCCGATTACATTGTTGATCTCAGCTTCATAGCAGGCGAAATCATCCCAGTCCTGCTTGTTGTCTATCCAGTAGGGGTTGCCGCTTACTCTCATTCCCTCGAACCCTCTTGAGAGCGCCTCATTGTGCTTTTCCATCCACATATTGAGGGTCCTTTTGAGATCGAAATTCCCCCCCTTGAGGTACCAGTCGGTGTAGGGGAATATCTCAATCTGCTTCTTCTCCAGATATCCGGAGAAGCCCGGCACGCCTTTCTTCAAGGCTTTCAGGGCATCCTCCTTAGTAACAAAGTCCGAGGTTACCCAGACGCACAGCTCGTTGTTTTCCAGTCCCGCCCGGAAGTAAGGGACGAGGACGTCAAGCAAATCCTTCCTGGTCTTATAGAACTGGCAGAAATGGGTACCCCAAGGCAGGTCTCCAATCAGGGCTATTCCCGATTTCCTTTTCTCTGCTGCTGCTTTCATCATTGCACCTCCTCAGATATTTTATCTTAACAGTGGAATTTCCACAAATATTCAAGAAGTGAGCATTTCCACGCATCCCTCTCAACAGGGGGTTTTAGCCCCCTGCCCAGCCAGCTGAAGCCGGCCGTTGAGATCTTGGGAATCATTCGACATGCAATAACGCGTTTGTACTGAAGCGTTGCCAGCGAATAGCTGAGGCTTTATAATATTCTAAGGGAATATGTACTTGGGGGAATAAGTTACTATGGGAGAACTAAAGATAAAGATTCCGGATGATCTGGAAAAGAAATTCAGAGAATACGCCTTCAAAAAATATGGCTATCGAAAGGGCGCCCTGAGTAGCGCCGCAGAGAAGATTCTATCTGAAATCATCAAAGAGGAAAAGAATATTAAGAGAGAAGACCTGTTTCTGAAATCTGCTGGTAGCTGGAAAGACATAGACGCGGATTCTTTGATAAAGAAGATATACGAGAGCAGAACCATTTCAACCAGGAAAAAGGTGTCGCTCAAGTGAAATACCTCATGGATACGGATTGGATAATTAACTGGTTGAAGGGCAAAGCCGCAGTTGTAGAGAAGATCAAGGGATTCAGGGAAGCCGGCATAGGAATAAGCATCGTCTCAGTTTGTGAGATTTATGATGGTATTTATGGATCTGACCATCCGGATAAGAACGAGGAGAGATTCAATTATTTCCTGACCGGGGTAACTGTCGTCGAGCTCACGGAAAGAATATGCCGGAAATTCGGCCAGTTGAGAAATGATTTGAGAAAAAGGGGCAAACCAAAAAGCGAATTTGATTTGTTAATTGCTACCACGGCATTGATAAATGACCTTGAACTGCTCACCGATAATGTGAAGCACTACGAAAGAATTGATGGCTTGAAGATTGGACCATCTTCCGGTCGCTACAAGACCACCGAGGCATAAGTCATCTCGTAGAGCCGGGTGTAGAGACCCCCGCGCGCGAGCAGTTCATCGTGGCGTCCTTCCTCCACGATACGCCCCCCGTCCAGCACAACGATACGGTCGGCATTGCGGACGGTGGACAGGCGGTGAGCGATAACCACAGTGGTCCTTCCCTTTATCAGCTTCTGGAGGCCTTCTTGCAGGACATGTTCGCTGTATGAGTCTATGTTGGCCGTAGCCTCATCCAGCAGCAGAATCACCGGGTCCGCCAGCAAAGCCCTGGCAAAGCTGATGAGCTGGCGCTGTCCCATGCTCAGGTTCTGCCCCCGCTCCTGAAGCTCGGTGTCATAGCCCTTTTCCAGCCGCGTGATGAAATCGTACGCGCCGACAGCCTTGGCAGCCGCTATTACTTCATCGTCGCCGGCTTCCAGGTTGCCGTAGCGGATGTTCTCCCTGATGGTCGCTGAGAAAAGGAAAGGGTCTTGCAACACCAGGCCGGTCTGCCGCCGGTAGTCAGTCTGCTTAATGCCGCGGATATCATAGCCGTCCACCAGGATACTTCCTTTTGTGACATCGTAAAAGCGGGCGATGAGGCTGACGATGGTGCTTTTACCCGCTCCCGTAGGGCCTACCAGCGCCGTCGTCTGTCCCGAAGCGCAGTGCAAGTTTATGTCATGCAGGACTTCCAGGCCGGGCTCATAGCTGAAAGATACGCCCTCGAACCTGATATCCCCTTTCAGACGAGGCACGGTTATGCTGTCCGGGCTGTCCGTTATTTCCGCCCTCACATCCAGAAGCTCGAAGACCCGTGACCCCGAGGCCGTCGCTCTCTGGAGCTGGGCATACTCCATGGTGAGCTGTCTTATCGGGTCGAAGAAAATCTGTATGTAAAGCACAAAGGCTACAAGAGTCCCCACCAGCATTGTGCCGCCGAGGACCCGGGTCCCGCCGAACAGGACAATGAAGCTAATCGCCAGCGCCGCCAGAACCTCCACGGCAGGCATCATGCTTGCCGAGAGCCGCGCCGACCTGATATTGGCCTCGAAATGGTCCCGGTTAACCCGGTCGAAATGCCGGAAGTTCAACTCCTCTCTCGAAAGGCTCTGAATGACCCTTATCCCGGAGATATTCTCCTGGAGGGCTCCGTTGACCGCGGCGATGGCCCGCCTGACCCTGATGAAGTACTGCCGCGCCTTACGCTGCCAGAACGCGAGAAAGAAAAATAGCGCCGGTATCACCGATAGGGTGACCAGCGCCAGCCTGTAGTCCATGGCAAACAGGGTAAGGACGACGCCGGCCAGGATGACCACTTCACCGGCCACCCAGAAAGCGCCGGAGTCCAGGAACTCTCCCAGCTCCCCCACATCGCTGTGCATCCGTGACATTATGCGCCCGGCCTCGGTGCGGTCATAGAACCGGGCCGAAAGACGCTGGAGATGGTCGAAAAGCTGGCTGCGCAGATTCAGCAGGATGCTCTGTCCCAGCCTCGCCTCAGCCCTTATCTGAGTATAGTAGGATGCCAGGTTGAGCACCGCGTTGGCCAGGAAAAACATGATAACCAGGTTCAAACCGCTGAGATTGCCGGTGAGAATGTACTTGTTCTCCGCCGTCCTCACCAGGTAAGGATTGGCCACCACGCTTACCGTATAAAACAGGGTGGCGGCAACGGTCAGCAGCAAGACAGCTTTGTACGGCGTGAAATAGCCGGCTATCCGGGAAACGACGCGCGAATCGTAAGGTTTGCCGAAGACGACCTCATCGGTGTCGGAAAGGGGGCTCTTGAGCAGCCCCGGGTCCTTCTGACGCGGCTTCCCTTCATCGCTGAGAAGGGCCGGAACCGCCCCGACACGTCGGGGGGCAGGGACAGAAGGACCGTTCGTAACCTCCTGGTAGCGGAACTCAATATCATAAAGCTGCCGGTACAGGCCGTTCCGGGCGAGCAGTTCGTCATGCTTGCCGCTCTCCGCTACCCGCCCGTCCTTCAGCACCAGGATGAGGTCCGCTATCTTGACGGAGCGCAAACGGTGGGCGATGATGAATGTGGTCCGGCCTGCCGGAAGCTCAGCCAGGGCCTGCTGGATCAGGTATTCGGTCTCCATGTCCACGCTTGACGTGGAATCATCCATAATCAGAATCTGCGGGTTGAGAAGCAGAGTCCGGGCAATGGCCAGCCGCTGCTTCTGCCCCCCGGAAAGGGTTATCCCTCTCTCCCCCACCCAGGTATCGTAGCCCTGCGGCAGACTCATGATGAATTCATGCAGCCTGGCGACTCTGGCGGTTGCCCTCATCTCATCCGGGCCGGCATCGGGCCTGCCATAGCCGATATTCTCCCCGATCGTAGCCGAAAAAAGAAAGGTATCCTGGTGTACGATGCCCACGTGTCTGCGCAAAGAGGCAAGGGTCAGGTCCCTTACATCTATTCCGTCTATCGTAATCCGCCCTGAGGTCACATCGTAGAAACGGGGAATGAGATTGGCGATGGTTGACTTGCCGCTGCCGCTGGCGCCCACCAGGGCTATTACCTGCCCCGGCCTGGCTTCAAAACTTACATCTTTGAGGATGGTGGCGTGGGAATCGTAGCCGAAGGAAACACCTTCGAAGGCGACCCGTCCCTCCACGCGGGCCATATCCACGGCGCCGGGTTTCTCGTTAACCGGCGATACCTGGTCTATGACTTCAAAGACCCGCCTGCCGGAAGCGGTGGCGCGGGAAAACAGTATGGTCAGCCAGCCCAGCATGCGGACCGGAGCGTTGAACATAACCAGGTAAAGCAGGAACTGGGCCAGTTGCCCAAAGGTAAGTGCTCCTGCCGCCACCTGCCTTCCCCCGTACCACAAGATGCCCGCCATTGCCAGCAAAAGGGCGAAGCTCATCAAAGGGCTGTTTGTGGCCAGCAGGTTGTTGGCTTCTATCTCCAGGCCGTAGATTACCTCGGCCTGGCGGCGGAATTTCCGGTTCTCGTACTCCTCCCTCGCAAAAGCGCGCACCACCCTCGCTCCGGCAAGGTTCTCCTGGACGATGGTCTCCAGCACACCCAGCGCCTGCTGAATCTTCGTCCATAGCACCCGGAGTCTTCGATTGACGGCGATCGTCCGGTAGGATATGAAAGGCAGCACGCTCAGGCTGATGAGCGCCAGCTTCCAGTCCAGGGTGAAAAGCAGCACAACTATGGCTACCATAAGAACTATAAAGTAGACGCCGCGCAGCAGGGCGAAGCCCACGAACATGCGTATTCCCTCGACATCGGACGTAGCCCGCGACATGAGCTGGCCGGTCTGCGAACGGTCGTGGAATGCGTAGCTCAAGGTCTGAAGGCGGTTGTAAAGCCGGTTGCGCACATCATAGGCCACCTTCTGGGAGAGAAACTCGGAGAGGTAGCTCTGCCCGTAAGCGAATACGCTGCGCAAGATTCCGGCTCCGGCTATGCCGAGCGCGAGAAGCGCCAGTCTGCCCGTCTGTCCTGAGCTAAGCGCCAGGTCGATCGCCTGCCCGGTCAGGCGGGGTATCGTCAGGGCCAACGCCGCGCCGGCGAACAGGCAGAAGTAGGCGATTATCACCCTGGGCCGGTACTTCCAGAACAGCTCCACCATACGCCTGAAAATACTCATATCTATTAGAATCTTATATCATCGGATGGAGGCAGGCAAATAAAGGGAAGACACCATTATGTCGAGCGTAGCGAGGAGAAACTTCGGGGACCCTAACCCGCCGGTCGCAAATTGCACGAAAGCGGACCAGGTAAACGAGGCAGCGGGTAGTGTGGGTATGGGAAATGCGACATGATTAAGATGCTCATCCGTCCGATTAAGATGATCACCGCGGAGGCGCAATTCAGCTTCAAAATGATTAAGATGATCATGTTTTGGGGGATGAGCATCTTAATATTTCACCCTGCTAACAACAGTAGTGGCACATAAATCAACTAAAACATTATAAGATAAACAGCACGATGAATATTATGGAAGAAATATCGGCGTACAAGATGGTCACCGCGGAGGCGAACCGCAGCTTTAAAAATTGGCAAGATGCCCAAGATGCCCATGTTTTGGGATGAGCATCTTGCCAATTATGCCCTGTTAACAACAGTAGTATATAACAAGCAACTATATCATTGTAATATAAACAGCACGAGGAATGTGATGAAAGAGGTAATGGGCTGCCAGAGAAAGCGCGTCTAGCCGGCTGGAAAGCGTGGCTGAGATAAATAAAGAAATGCCTTTTGAAGAGATAGAAAATGATATTGTCGGAGCTGTTGCCGAAATCCATCAACGGAATGGTTGATGATCAAGCCGGCAATAGACACGAATGCATCAGTGTCAAAAAACTCTTGGTTCTGGCTTGTCCGGGGCATGGATAACAAGTCAAACATTTCCGAGTTTGTGTGAGATCAACTTTTACCTGACCAAATATGTTTGTTAATTTAAGGGGTGTCAAAAATGTATACTTCAGGTCTCCTCGAAAAAATCCATGTCGATTTTTTAACATCATAAGAACGAAACTTCGCCACACCAACATCATGGTCAATCATGAGTTCGGCTAATTGGTGTCCATTAAATCCATCCTACCTCAGACAATGCTGAAGACCTCATCCGTTGATCTGTCAGTCAAATCAAGTAGTCTTGGTGAAACAGAACGTAAAATCCGCCAGGGCCTCAACTTTCTGGATGGGTACCATTCCCAGGCTCCGCTTCTAATAGAGCTCCCGGTTTGGCAATTACTGGCAAGCGCCGGAGTTGTCCTCCTGTGCATTGACTGGTCAATAAAGATATTGCGGCGAGAGATTTAGACAGTTTATTCAATTGACCCTTAACTTATTGGCGAAAAATATCATACCTTTGCAATACTTTTCAAGATAATTTTATGACTTTACAATGTTCGGTCGATTAAACTTACCCTCATGTATACAGGTTCCTGGAAATCCGTTCTACAAGCCACTGGCATAGCGAGAAGGCATAAAATTACAACTTCCCAGGGTCAGAAGACAATGGCTAAAGAACGCAGCCTTAGCTGGTGGGTCCCGTCTCTAACAATAGCACTGTTTTTCACAGTTTTTTATTTTGTCAGCCAGTATAATTATGCAGTTTACCATAGTATTACTGAGCTATCCCTCGTTATGCTGGCTTTCACTATTTTTGCGGTTACCTGGAACTCCCGCCGCTTTAATGATAATAACTACATTCGGCTCATCGGCATTTCCTTTCTCTTTTTTGGCGGCTTGAATGTTTTTCACACCCTGGCCTATCCAGGAATGGGGATATTTCAGGAGGAACAACCCGGGCAGCTGCTCATGCAGACCGCAATCGCAGGTCGGTATTTTGTTAGCCTGTCCTTCTTTATTGCTCCGTTCTTTCTAAAGCGGAAGCTAAGAATTGGGTTATTCTTTTTAGTCTACACGGTAGCCTTCTTCCTCTTGCTTGGCAGCATCTTCTACTGGAATATTTTCCCTTCTGTGGTTGATCAAACAGGGATGACCACCTTTGCAAAGACCATTCTGTATTTGGACTCATTACCTTACCTGGGCGCCATCGGGCTTCTGGTCAGATATCGCCGGAAATTTGACAAAAGCCTGGTGCGCCTGCTAATTACGTCCATTGCCGCTGCTATCGGCTCAGGCATTGCTGCAGCTATGGGCTCAGAAATGGCTTTTATCACTAATATGAACGGGGCAATCTTCCTGTATATGACCGGGCATTTTCTAAGCTTTATATCTTTTTATCTCGTATATAGAGCCTTTGTTGAAATTGGCCTTGCCAGGCCTTATAGCGTTCTGTTCAACAACTTGAAACAGAGCGAAGAAAATCTGTCCCAAAAAGCAATCGAATTAGACCGTACAAATAAAGAGCTTTCGCTGGAGATTTACGGGCATAAGCGGGCCGCAGAGGAACTAATCCGGTCGCAGGAGCAGTTGCGCAATTTCTCAAAACACCTGGACGATGCCATGGAAGAAGAGAGAAAGGCTATTGCCCGGGAGATTCATGATGAATTCGGACAGGTTATGACCGCTTTGAAGTGGGACCTGTGCCTTTTAAGTGAAGATGAGCCAGAAGCCAATAATCGTCGAATTAAATGTATACAGGGCATGTCCAGCCTTATTGATAGCGCTACGGCTTCAATACAAACTGTAACTGAAAGATTGAGGCCGACACAACTGGATAATCTGGGGCTTGGCCCCGCCATTGAATGGCAGGCTACAGAATTCCAGAAACGTACCAACATCAAGTGCAAATTAAATTTAGATGGAATCAATAGTGTGCAAGGAGACTGCGCGTTAGCAGTTTTTCGCATACTTCAGGAAACATTAACAAATGTATCCAGGCATTCACAGGCCACAAGAGTTGACATAGACTTTGAAAAGAATGATGGTAGATTATTGTTTACAGTACTGGATAATGGCAAAGGTATTACTGCAGATCAGAAATCGGACGTCAGGTCATTTGGACTGATGGGAATGCGGGAGCGCGCCCGTTTATGCGGGGGCCAAATAGAAATATCAGGCGCAGAAGGTGAAGGCACCTCGGTGAGACTTAGCATCCCGGCTGCCTGTAAGGAGGATACCAGTGATAAATCTGCTTGTCGCGGATGACCATGCGCTCATTCGCGAAGGACTCAAGAAGATGTCCAGCAGCGCCTCCCGAAGCAAATGAAAAAGCCTGGAATTTTAAGGCAACAATAAGGCCGATTTTTCAAATGCCTTGATCATCAACCATACCGTTGACGGATTCCGGCAATATCATTTTCTACCTATTCAAAAGGCATTTCTTTATTTCTCTCAGCCGCGCTTTCTTCAGACTCTCTTTATCTTCACAACCCAGTCTTTTGGCCCTTCCTGCACATATTCCCAGGCAAACCGGCCCTTGTACTCCGCCTCAAACTGGTAGCGCAGCGGTTTGGGATTATGGTCGTTGATAATCTTCAATGTTTCTCCGTGCTTCAAGGCATCCCATTTCCGGAATATCAGTTCATGTCTCTCAAAGGGCATGATCGACCTTAAATCCAGCTCAACTTCCGCTTTGTTCTGGTCCCCCGGTGTGAAGCAGCAGTAGCCGATCCTGTCGCACTCTTTTTTGATCTGCTCCCACTCCTCCGGGCTCAGCACCTGAAGGGCAATCTGATAAAGTATGTTGTCTTCTTTGAAAATATGGCTGTCGAGTTCCTTTGCCAGGTATTCGCCCAGCTCGATGACCTTTTTCTTGAAGCCCTCAAAATCATGGTCCCGCGAGCCATTCGTGAGCTGGTACAATTCCTGTTTCCTTTTTTTGAACTCCACATGTTCCAGCACCATGATGTCCGGAGGTTCTGTTATATCGTGTTTTTTCAGCCTGGGAAAGACCGCCTCCTCTTCTCTCTGGTGGTGACTTTCCGCTTCCACCAGATGGTGTGCTATATCCTTAAGCCTATCCATGTCCTGCCCCATGGCTTCGAAGCTGTTTAACGTCTTTAGCCTCTTTATCAGGGAAGAGAGCTCAGTCAGGCTGTAAAGGATGATTTTGTGCTCTTCCATCAGGGTATGTACGGGATGTGGCGATGACACCTCCACCCTCCTGGCAACCAGGCTGTCTTTCATGACTTCGAGGTGAATATCGCACAGGCTTTTCCTGATTTCATCATGAGAAATACCCTCTTTTATCGGTTCCTGCTCCAGAATCCCCAGAGTCGTGGCGTCTACCGTCTGGAGAAGAGTTCTAGCGGTCCTGGTTACCAGCAGTATCCACTCGCCGGGGCCTTCCTTCTCAAAAGCGGTTGAGAAATCTCCCCTGGCCTTTAACATATATACCAGAGGAACGGGATTAAATTCAACGACTATCCGGGCTGTCTCATTAGCTTTAAGCGCCTCGATGCCCGGAAAAATCAATGCTTCCTTTTCAGTGTGGCCTAATCCCTTAACATCAATTGTCGTTTTTACAGCGTTCATCTTTTTGCTCCTCCTGCACCATACTGCAGTATTGCAAATATAACACCACCTCAATCCCCTTGAATATGACTTTTGTCGTAACTGAAATATGGCCCCATCAAAAGTCACTGAACAATCTCATTTCACTGTTTCCCTGAAAACAGCTATAATAACGGTGCACGAGTCTGGCAAAGGAGCACCATGTGGGAAACCAACCATCATAACAGCAGCCTGAAATCGAAACCCGCGGAGGATTTCGGCAAGTACTGCCGGGACATCCCCGATTTCCCCAAGAAGGGCATCATCTTCAAGGACATCACCAACCTGCTGAAGAACGGCCCGGTCTTCAAACGGGCCATTGACGAGCTTGCCCGGCATTATAACCTCACGAAGGTTGACCGCGTTGTCAGCATAGAGGCCAGGGGCTTCATAGTCGGTTCCGCGCTGGCTTACCGCCTGGGCAGCGGCGTGGTCCCCATCAGGAAGAAAGGCAAGCTCCCCTGGCACGTGTACCGCAAGACCTACGACCTGGAATATGGGCATGACGAGGTCGAGGTGCACCAGGACGGCATAGAGCCCGGACAGAACATACTGATCGTGGATGACTTAATCGCCACCGGCGGCACAGTAGAAGCCGTGGTCAAGCTCATCAAGGAGATGAAAGGGAATATCGTAGGCGCGGCGTTCCTGATCGAACTGACGGACATCAAAGGCAAAGAGAAGATTAAGGATATCCCCATCTTCTCACTGATAAAGTTTTAGCTCAGGCCTGGACGTTCTCGAAAAGGTAGCTCCCCAGGCCAACCAGGACAGCGGTAACGGCGACGAGAACAAGAAGGTCTGTCACAAGCCCGAATTGACCCGCTCTGGTGAATATCCCCCGTATTCCGTCCACGCCATATGTGAGCGGGTCGAGTCTGGTGACAACCGCCAGGGCTTTCGGCAGATTCTGAAGCGGGAAGAGAGCCCCTGAAAGGAAGAAGACCGGCATCACCAGGAAATTCATTATCAGCTGAAACCCCTGCATATCTTCGATCTTGGAGGCGATGGCAATGCCCAGGGATGTAAAGAGTATGGCCGTCAGGAAGACGAATATGGCGGCAAGAGGCAGCATCAGAAGGTTCTCAGGCCGGAAGCCGATAAGGATAGACAGCACGAAAACGATCAGCCCCTGAAACGCGGCGACCGTCGCCCCGCCGAGCGTCTTGCCAAGCATGATTTCCAGCCTTGAAACGGGCGCAACCATGGTCTCTTTCAAAAACCCGAACTGCCTGTCCCAGATCAGGTCTATTCCAGAAAAGACAGCGGTAAAGAGGACGCTCATCATAATGATTCCCGGAGCCAGAAACTGAATATAGTCCCCGGCGCCGGCCTGCTGGTAGATTGGCTTGAAACCAAACCCGAAGACCACCAGAAACAGCAAAGGCTGTCCGAGGGCGCCGATAATCCTTGATTTGGCGCGGAAATACTTTTTTACCTGCCTCAGCCAGAGTATGTAAATGGTGCTCATCTGCGCCTGCTCCATATTCTCAGCATGGACCTCATCTGGTCGGCTCCATTTGCCGTCTCTTCCCTGATGACGTTTCCGGTCAGCGCTATGAAGGCCTCCTCCAGCGACGCGGTTTTGGTTTGATTTTCCAGCTCCGCAGCCGTACCGATGGCAATGATTTTACCGTGATCAATTATGGCAATCCGCTCCGCTACTTTTTCAGCCTCTTCCATGTAATGCGTGGTGAAGAAAATGGTCATGCCCTCTTTCCGGTTGATGTCTTTCAAATAGCTCCAGATATGATTTCTGGTCTGCGGGTCCAGACCCAGCGTAGGCTCATCCAGAAAAAGTACCCTGGGATGGTGAAGCAGGCCCCTTGCCACTTCCAGCCTGCGCTTCATCCCTCCCGAGAAGGTCTTCACCATGTGATTCTTGCGGTCCCAGAGTTCCACAAACCGCAGCAGTTCCTCTATTTGCCTGTCCCTGGTACTTTTCGGAATCTTGTACAGGACCGCGTGATACTGCATGTTTTCCAGGGCGGTCATGTCATCATCCAGGCTGGGGTCCTGAAAGACGATGCCGAAAGATTTCCTTACAGCGTCCTTATTCTTTGCGGGATCGCTTCCGTTGAGGATAATTTTTCCGCTGCTGGGCTCAAGCAAAGTGGTGAGCATCTTTATCGTGGTGGACTTCCCCGCCCCATTGGGACCCAGGAAAGCAAAAATTTCACCCCTTTTCACATAAAAAGAAATACCGTCAACCGCCGCGAAGTCTTTGAACTTCTTCACCAGGTTGGAAACAGCGACGATATTTGCGTTGTCCTGAATCGAACTCATCTACTTACATTCCTTTGCGCCGGTGGGTATATTGATTTTGCCGAGAAGCCTTATTAGCTGTTCTATTTCCGCGTCGCTCAAAGTATCGAATATCCGGCTCACCGAGGCAAAATAGTCCCTGCTGAACCGCTTGAATCTTCTTTCCGCAAGGCCGGCGAGCTTTATCCGGAGTATCCGTCTGTCATTTGCGTCCTCTGCCCGTGTTACCAGCGCCTTTTCGACCAGACCGTCAATGAACTGGGTAACCGCCCCTGACGTGACATTGAGCATCTCGGCCACGTCTTTCACAGACACGCCATCTTTATTCCTCGCGATGTAGAAGAGTATGCGCACCTGTGGGACGCCTATCTTAAGCTCTCCGAAGGGGAAGCCTTGGCCCGTATGTATGCCTCTCCACACGCAGCCCAGCTTTTCCGTTAGCGCTTGCAGCAGCTCTTCTCTGGCCTTATTCATATTCCCCGTGCCGTCATAGTTTAGCTGCTTATTATTTTAGTCACTAAACTATTATCTGTCAAGGACGGTTCTTTTATGCTGTATAATGATTGTCCTATGGCAAAGCTGGTACTGGATTTACATGACATTTTTAATAAGGGCATGACGATTGACGCGGAGCTAAAGCGGGTCGTTACGGAAGCCGTGGACAAGCGGATTGCCCTGGTGGAAATCATCCCGGGAAAGGGCTCGGGGCAGCTCAAGAAACGTGTCTTACGCTTCCTTGAGCAGAAAGAGATAAGAAAACTTTATCACCGCCTGGAGAAGGACGACAAGAACTTCGGCAGGATTTTCATACATTTCAAATTCTAGTGCCTAATACAAACGCATTAATTCCAGGGCAATTCATGAATTGCCCCTACAGCTTCGTTGGCAACTACAATGCAACTTTATTTAATACTCTTGTAGCGTCATGAAGATTCTTCGCTACGCTCAGAATGACAACCCTATACTGTCACCCCGAGCAAAGCGAAGGGTCTCAAACGTCGTCAACATTACGACTATCAATGCAATTAAGCACTAGGGCGAGAGAGCAAATTAACGCCCTAGCTGTATCTCCCGGGCGAATTTCCTCACTTCGGCGTCGCTGCGGTATCTGGACATGTCGTAATGGTCCCTGTGGACGATTTCCGGGAGTTCCCTGACCCTGCGGGGCCTGGGTGTGTGGTCGGGGTAGCCCAGGACGAACATATCGTAAAGGTCGTATCCCCTGGGGATTCCCAGTTCCTGTTTGATCAGCGCCTGGGGCAACGAATGGTGGGAAGAGGACAGCCATTGGGAGCCCAGTCCCAGCGCCGTGGCCGCGAGATGCATATATATGAAAGCATTGGCCATGCTCGAGATGTATGAGTTCGGCTCCTGCTGCGCCGCCAGAACCTGGGCTTGCCGCGTCCTGGGATCTCCCAGCGCTATGATGAAAACGGGCGCGTCCTTGAAGTACAGGTCCTCCACAGGACGTGAGGAAGCGGGGTGCTGCTGGTCCTTTTCCCTGGTCAGTTCCAGCTTTTGATTATCCCGCAGGGTATGATGCAGGATGGTCACAATCCTGTCTTTTACGGCCTTGTCCTTGACCACGACGAATTCCCAGGGCTGGTGATTGGCCCCCGAAGGAGCCCAGCGGGCTGTATCGAGAATCTCGTTCACAAGCTCATCGGGAACCATATCGGGCTTGAATTTTCTGATGCTCCGCCTGGTTTTCACGAGGTCCAGCAGGCCTGAGTAATCTAACATAGTCGTGCCTCCTATGGATAACCGTCTTGAGGGCCGAGCTGCAGGGGCCAATTCATGAATTGCCCCTACAACGGAGAGATTGCAGTCGCCCGACGCATTGGAGCTCCTCGCAAAACTTCTACAATACCGAGTGGACTTCTATGGTCTGCTCGCGGCCGGGACCAACGGAGATCAGATAGACGGGGCAATTCAGGACTTCCTCGATTCTTCTTATGAAACGCCGCGCTTCCATAGGCAGGTCTTTGAAAAGCCTGACGCCATCCAGGGGCTTCCGCCATCCCTCGAACTCCTCATAAACAGGCTTGCATCTCTCCAGGTCAGAGATGCAGGAGGGAAAAGCGCTTATCTTTTTGCCGTCCAGCATGTAATCGGTACATATCTTTATCTGCGGGAAAACGTCCAGCACGTCGAGCCTGGTTAGAGTAATGCCCTTAAAGTCATTGATAAGACGGCTGAAGCGTCCCGCCACGCCGTCAAGCCAGCCGCAGCGCCGGGGACGGCCCGTCGTAGCCCCGTATTCTTTGGCCCTTTCCCTGATGGCTTCCCCTGTCTTGTCCAGCAGTTCGGTGACCATAGGGCCGCCGCCCACCCTCGTAGTATATGCTTTGTAAACTCCGAAGACAGCGTCTATCTTTGTCGGACTCAGACCTGCTCCGAGGGCGGCGCTTCCGGCCACGCACGGAGACGATGTAACAAAGGGATAAGTGCCGAAGTCGGGGTCCAGCATGGCACCCTGCGCTCCTTCCATGATTATCCTGTCGCCTCTCCTCACGGCCTCCTCGAGAAGCACATGGGTATCCCTGACGTAGGGGGCGAGGGATTCGGTGAGATGCACATAGTCATGGTAGATCTCATCTATGGAGAGCGGCATGCCTCCGTAAAGCTTTATTATCAGGGGATTCTTCTGCTCCAGATTATACTTAAGCTTGCTGTAAAATTCCTCGTGATTGACCAGGTCGCACATTCTTATCCCGTTTCGCGAGACCTTATCCGCGAAAGCTGGGCCGATGCCTTTCATCGTGGTGCCTATGGCGCTCCCGCCTCTGGCCTTTTCCTCAAGAGAATCCAGCAGAATATGATACGGCATAATTACGTGCGCGCGGTCGCTTATGAACAGCCTGGAGGTGCTGATTTCATGTTCTCGAAGCGCACCGATCTCGGTCATTAAAGACGCAGGATTTATGGCCACGCCATTCCCTATAATGCAGGTGACGCGGGGATGAAATATTCCGGAGGGAATGAGATGAAGCCTGAACTCGCCGTGGGGATTGACTACCGTATGCCCGGCATTATCTCCCCCGTTGAAGCGGACGACCATGTCGGCGTTTTCGGCCAGCATGTCCACGATCTTGCCTTTCCCCTCATCCCCCCATTGACCTCCGAGTATAACATTAACCGGCATCGTTCTCTCCTACTATTTTTGTCCGGGCGGGGAATACTTCCAGACCCGGTGAAGCCTCTGGAATATAGTGACCAGGGACAGGCCCACCAGCAATGCCAGGGCCGGAACAAGTTGATTGAAGAATAGTCCCAGAGATAGCAGAATAATCCTCTCCGCCCTGGTGAATATGCCTACGTTACAGTCGATGCCCAACCCTTCAGCCCTGGATTTTATGTAGCTGATCAAGAAAGAGCTGGCCATGCCGGCGCCGGATAGTATCACCAATGCGGCGGCGGCCGCCTGCGAATGCGAAGACAACACGAAATAATACATCAGGGACAGGAAGATCAGGGCTTCGCAAACGCGGTCGAGCGTGGAATCCAGGATGCCTCCGAACTTCGTAACCTGATTCTTGGCCCTCGCCAAAGCTCCATCGAAGAGGTCAAAAAGGCCGGAGAAGAGCAGGACCGCCCCGCCCCAGGCAAGCACTCCCTGGCTGACAAGAAGAGCGGCGACTATTCCGATGAAGAACGCGATGAGCGTCAGGAGATTCGGCGACACCCCTGTCTTCGACAGCAGCCTGCCGAATGGTTCCAGTGCCCAGGCTACCAATAGACGCCTTCCAGTCTGCAGATTGAATGTCACAGGTCGCGCCATGTCAGCAGGTCGCTACCCTGGAAGAAGTCTCGTACTTTTGCCTGAGCGATACGAGCTGATAATAGTCCAGGACCTGCTGTGAGATGTTTTCCCAGCTATACTCAGCAGCCCTGGCTTCTCCCCTGAAACCCATATACAAACGAAGGGCCTCCTCCCTTATCAGAAGGTTTATCTTGTCCGCCAGCGTAAAGGGGTCTCTCGGCGGGACCAGAAGCCCCTGGATTCTGTCCTGGACCACGTCTGAGTATCCCTCGATGCTCGTGGCTATGACAGGCTTCCCGGAAGCCATAGCCTCGAGCAGAACTATTCCGAAGCTTTCGTTTCCCGTGGAGGGAGCGCAGAAAATATCCGCCGTCGCATAGTAGCGGGGCAGGTCTTCATTAGGAACGAATCCGACAAAAACCACATCCTTCAGGCGGTTATCCTCAACGTACTTCTTGTATTTCCTCCTCAGCCTCTCACCGGGGCCCACGACAATAAGCCTCACATTCGGATTCTCGCCTTTTACGATTTTGTAGGCTTCCAGCAGGTAATTCAGGCCCTTTCTCTTCTCCAGCCTGCCGACATACAGAATATTAATCTTGCCGTCTCTCAGCTCTTCTACGGGCCTGACGCCAGGCCGGAAACAGGCGATGTCCACTCCGTTCGGTATGATCCTGTAGTCGGAGGGGAAGCACTTGCTGACGAAAGCCCTGGCCGGCTGCGACACCGCGATGTGCCCGTGGAGCCTGGAGAACCACTTCTGCAAAATGGGCCTGAAAAGTCTATATGCCTTCGCCTCACCGTGATATGCGTGGAAAGTACCTATATTGACTGAATTGGAAAAGTCCAGCACATAAAGTGGAAGCACCGGCGTCAGGGGTTCGTGCAGATGTATTACGTCGAAATTACCCTTTTGCAGTACTTTTTTCACAGTTCGTGCCAGGGTCAGAGACAAAGTGATTCGAGCTATGGAGTCTCCGGATGGAATGGGGATCGGGGTGCCGATAGGTATAACGTTTGGGTCCATCGGTTTTTTGGAACAGGGGGCCAGGACTCTCACCTGATGCCCCCGGTTTAAGAGATGGCTTTCCAGATGAGAGATGTGGGACGGTACTCCCCCGGAGTAGCTGTAGTCATAAGGTGACACGAGAGCGATCTTCATAAGCTGAAACCGTTTATCGCATCCGTTCCGTTAGCTTCCCTTGATAAACTCTTCGACCATTTTTCTGGCATCATCGTCGGTATGCTGCACAGGAGGCGACTTCATGAAATAAGCCGCGGGACCTTCGAGGGTCCCGCTCAGGCCCCTGTCAAGGCCGATCTTGCAGCAGCGGATGGCATCTATGACCACGCCCGCGGAGTTGGGGCTGTCCCAGACCTCCAGCTTGAGCTCCAGCTTGAGAGGGACGTCGCCAAAGGCACGCCCTTCCATGTTTATGTAGCAGATCTTCCGGTCTGTCAGGAAAGGAACGTAATCGCTGGGTCCGACATGGATATTATCCGCCCCCAGCTGATAATCCAGCTGCGAAGCCACCGCGTTCGTCTTCGATATTTTTTTCGAGGCCAGCCTTTCCCGCTCCAGCATATTCAAAAAGTCGGTATTGCCGCCGAAGTTCAGCTGATAGGTCCTCTCCAGCTTGACGCCTCTTTCCCGGAACAGCCTCGTGAGGACTCTATGAGTTATTGTGGCGCCCACCTGCGACTTAATGTCGTCGCCTATCACCGGAAGTCCCTTCTCCCTGAACCTCTCCTGCCAGTAGGCCTCCCTCCCTATGAAAACGGGAATGCAGTTGACGAAACCGCAACCTGCGTCGAGGACCTGCTCCACGTACCATTTCGTGGCATGCTCGCTGCCCACCGGAAGGTAGTTGATAACCACATGGGTCTCGGTCTCCTTAAGAATCTTGGTCATGGGAGCCGTGGCGCCGGGGGCCTTTGTGATAATCTGGGAGAGGTATTTGCCCAGGCCATCATAGGTCATTCCCCGGTTGACCTTCACCCCCAGGTTAGGAATATCGCAGAACTTAATGGTGTTGTTAGGCGGGGTAAAGAGAGCTTCCGAAAGGTCCTTGCCTACTTTGTTCTGGTCTATGTCGAACGCCGCTACGACCTGAATATCGCTAATATGATATCCCCCCAGTGTGGGATGCATCAGGCCGGGAACAAAATCATCATCTTTTGCTTTGCTGTAATAGAATAAGCCCTGCACAAGAGAAGAAGCGCAATTCCCCGCGCCTACAATAGCTATGTTGATCTTACCCAATTTTTTCCCCTTTTAAAGGTCTTAGTAACCAGCATTCCATAATGGTTCTGAGGAATTTCCGCATAAGAAATGAATTAGTGCTTGAAAGGCGGCTTCACGAAGGTCTTATCAGCAGCAGAGGAACTTCTACGCTGTGAAGTATCTTGTCAGCCACACTTCCCAGTATCCACCGCCCGAATCCGGTCCGGCCATGCGTAGACATGACTACGAGATCCACTTTCTGCTTTTCTATATATTTCAGAATTTCCGAGGCAGGGGAACCCACTATCATGGTTGTGGAGACAAGGATGCCCCTTTCCTCGAAAAGCTTCGCGGTCTGTTTCAGGTAATCCGCGGCTTCTTCCTGGAGGGCCTGCATGACCTTGCCGGTGTAGTCCACAACATACCCTTCCGGAGGACCGGCATACTGGTCAACGAGCGGGGACACCGCCCGGAACAGGGAGACTCTTGCCTTTGTCTTGTTTACAACGGACTCCGCGTAGGGCAGCGCCGCTTCCGCGGTCTTGGAGCCGTCCAGTGGAAGAAGTACGTGAGTGAAGGCGGCCTGCCTGGAGACGGCGCTTTTCTCCTTGCTGTGAACGAGCAGTACCGGCACTTTCGTTCCCCTGATTATCTTATCTATGGTGCTGCCTATGACCCACCTCCTTATTCCGGAGTGGCCATGGCTGGCCGCGGCAATAATATCTATTTTATTCCTGTCAACGTAATCCAGTATCTGCTCCGCAGCCTTGCCGCGCAGGATGACGGAGCGTTTCTTTTTAATGCCGGGGTCCTTGATTTCGTCTGCTATTTTGTCAAGATAGGCCCTGGCCAGCCGCTCGGCGTAGGCCTCGCCCTCGATGGCATTCACCACATCGATCTCAGAACCCATTTTACTCGCCAGGTGTACAGCATAGGGGATAACCGCCTCGGCTAATTCAGACGTATCCAGCAATAAGACCATTTTTTCAAACATGTTATCCCCTTTCACCTAATTAATTTGCCGGGAACCTTCACATTCAGATATCGCATGACATAGTTCAGAAGCAAATTGGCGGAACTATACGATGTCAATATATTAACATTGATTTCCGCGTTTGACAATTGGTAAGATATACTTCTGCGCAATCTGATTGTCACGGCCAGGCAAATGGACCGTGGACAGCATGGATTTCGCAGAGGACGCGTCTGGCGGATGCCCCCGCTAAGGAGAATAAATGCTTTGTGATTTTCATACGCATTCTTTGCTCAGCGATGGAGACCTGCTGCCGATAGAACTGATCAGGAGAGCCTACGTGAGAGGATATGACGCGATTGCTGTATCCGACCACGCGAGCCGGAGTTCTCTTGAAAGAGTCCTTGAGGAAAACATAAAAGAATGCGAACTGGCTCGCTCTCACTGGAAAATAATAGCGATCCCTGCGGTGGAGCTCACCCACGTGCCGCCGGACGCTATTGCGGAAAGCGCCCGCATGGCCAGGAAACTGGGGGCCTGGCTAGTGCTGGTCCACGGTGAAACTATCGTTGAGCCGGTCGAAAAAGGCACTAATCTGGCCGCCATTGAGTGCGACGATGTAGATATTCTTGCCCATCCAGGAATCCTTTCTTTAAAGGAAGCCAGATTAGCCTCAGCCAGAGGAATGTTTCTCGAGCTTAGCGCGAGAAAGGGTCACTGTCTCGGCAACGGACTGACAGCCCTTCTTTCTCGACAAACCGGGGCAAAACTCCTGCTAAACTCGGATGCTCACACCTCTGACGACCTGCTTAGCACTAGGTTAGCCCAACAAATAGCCCTCGGCGCCGGATTGACGAAGAAAGACTTCGAGGACATCTTCGATCTCAACCCCAGGCTCCTGCTGGATAAGGCACTCAAACGCCATCCCCCAGTCTGACCTCCCCGCTGATGCGGGGCCTGACCGAGATAAACTAACCTGTCTCAGGAACTGTGAACTAGAGGCTAATCTTAGGCCTGTCCGATGCGGAATATCTTGGTGCCGCAAACCGGGCAGCTCCCTTTGGTGGCTGGTCTTCCGTTCTTCAGGGTGACCTTCGCAGGGGTCTTTATCTCCCTCTTGGTCCGGCATTTGAAACAATACGCTTGCATGTCTATCACCTCCTTTCTCTAGCTAGGCTCAAATATAAAACTCAGATACGGCAAATGTCAATACCTTTGGAAGGGAAATTTGAAGTAATTTTCGAAAAATGTTCACTTTATCCCCTTCGGCCAGCTTTGCGGGCCTATTCGAGTGGCGTAGGGGCGGTTCACCACCTGCCCGTAGCTTTATGCCTCAGCAGGGGCTTTGCCCACGGTGTTGCCATGGACTGTGCGGAAAACTTTGTGCCAGCGCCAGGCATCTTCTTCCTGCTTCAGGACGCCCAGGAATTGCCCTTCCGGACCATATGCCGGTAGATAATTGTCCAGCTTTTCCCCGTACTGGAGAGAATCCAGCTCCAGCCCCTTTCCCAAGTTCAGATTCCTCTCTTCATCGCGGCTCAGGATTACCCTTGAAAGATCCTTGAAGAGAAAGTCGAGAGGACAGAGCAAATCGTTCCACACACCTGTCCTGGCCGCGGCGTCCAGTTGTTCCAGGGACAAGGCCTCCGGGACACGGAAAGGCCCGTACGTTTCCCGTTCCAGATGGTCCAGGACAGCTCCGCAACCCAGGGCCTGGCCAAGATCGTGGGCCAGTGCGCGAATATAGGTGCCTTTGCCGCAAACTATCCTCACGGTGAAAACAGGGGGCTGCCATGAAACAAGCTCCGCCTGGTAAATTTGGATCTCTTTCTGCCTGGGAGGAGTTGATATCCCCTCCCTGGCCAGAGAATACAGAGGGCGGCCCTGAAACTTGGCTGAGCTGTAAGCGGGGACGGACTGGTCAACCACACCTTTGAACCTCGTTAATGCTTCTTCTGCCTTATCCCTGGTCACATGGCTGGCATCGGAGCAGGAAACGACGGTTCCTTCCTTGTCGTAGGTATCGGTAGTGACGCCCAGCTCTATTCGAGCTTTGTAAGTCTTCGGAAACAGGTGTAGATAATCGGCCATCCTGGTGGCCTTGCCGAGCAAGATGGGCAATATACCGACTGCCGCGGGGTCAAGCGTGCCCCCGTGGCCTATCCTTTTTTCGCCCGTTATCTTCCTTGCCCTTGCCACAACACCGAAGGATGTTATGCCTCCGGGCTTGTTTATGTTTAGAAAGCCGTCCATGTGGTTCAAACGGTAGTTGCGTCCCCTTGCGGCGGATGCGACTACCGTTTCTTGCTTTCTTCGTCCAGCAGCTTCAGAAGCCGGGTGCCTTTCTCTATTGAATCATCTCTCACAAAAAAGAGGTCCGGGATGCGGCGAATTTCTACTCTGCGTGCCAGCTCCCTTCGAATAAATCCCGATGCCGATTCCAGCCCCGACATTATTCCTTTCTTCTCCTCTTCGCTGCCCATCATACTGACATAAATATGGGCGGAACGGAGGTCCGGCGTGATCATCACCTCCGTGATTGATATGACGCCTGCAAGCCTCGGGTCTTTCACTTCACGGAGCAAAAGATTGCTGATTTCCTCCCTGAATAGGCTGCTAACCCTCTCAGTTTTCCTGCTCATCTCAAACCATCCATATTAACAAGCTAACACTATTATAGGACATCTTGTGATTATTCGTAGTGAACCCGGAATGCCCGTTCGTGTCTCTTTTGTTACTTGCCGCTTCCAACACCGGCATCTCACAAAAGGATATGTTGGTTAAGCTGAAATAGCTGACAAGTACCCCTTCCCAGGGGGAGTCAGTTATTTGAAAATTGTTTTATCTGGGTGAAGATCGCCTGTTTCCAGGTTCATACTAATGTTTTCAGCTTGTCCTGCTCAAGCTCTCTCCGTTCCTTGTGAAGGCGCTGGGAAGGAGGTTCCAGGTATACCCTGGGTGTTGGATAGGCATAAAAATCACCGGAGCCGTAAGCGGCCGTTCCATTGCCTGCCTCCAGGTAACAGAAGCCTTTTCCGTCAAACTGTTTTGAACCGGCCCCACCTGATATCCGGGACGAAACATTCTCCGCCACCACATGGCCCTGCTCCTCAGCAAAGACCCATGCTTTAGGCAAGGGGAGTCCCGTTGGATTGGGCTGCTTGATAGAGGTGATATCTCCAATAGCGAAGACACCAGGATACGGGGTTTCAAGGTTCCGGAGGTCAACCGGTACCCATCCCGTCTCATCGGTCAAGCCGGCGGTTTTTACAACTTGAGGCGCAGTATGGGGCGGAACGCCAACCAGCAAATCAAAGGATGCTTCAGCGCCATCAAAGATGAGCTTGCGGGCGCCGCTATCTACTTTTTTGACTTTATGCTGCGGGTAATACCTGATATCTTTCTCTTTCAGCATGTTAAGAATAGCGCTGCCCACATCGGCGCCGGCAGCAGGAAGGGGTCTTACCTCAGGGGTATAGATGGCTATCTCCGCGCTCTGCCGTTTTCCGTTTCTTCGCAATACTGAGTCAAAAAGGAAGGCAACCTCGCAGGGAGCCGCGGGACAGGAAAAGGGAGTACTGCAAACCAGGACGATAATTCGACCACTTTCGAAATCTTCCATTGCCTTATTCAGCTTAATGGCGCCATCAACCTCATAGAAGTTATGGGCTGATTCAGCGAAGCCGGGCATGGATTGCGGGGTCTTTTCAGCCCCTAAGGCAACAATCAGGTAATCACCCTCCAGGGTTCCGGTAGAGGTGCGCACCTTCTTTCCCTTCGGGTCTATTTCAAGAATTTCTCCCTGGACCCACTCTATGCCCTTTTGTGGTAGTTCTGAAAGCTCGCGCTCTCCTTCCCGGGAATCTTTTATCTCTCCGGCAATCAAATGCATATTGAAGGCACACATATAGAAGGAACTTCTTCTTTCTACTACCACGATACGGTGTTCGCGGGGCAACAGCCTTCTAATATGCTGAGCTGTAGCCAGTCCACCAAACCCGCCTCCGAGAATAAGAACCGTTCTCCCTGCCATATCTTTTCCTTTTCTCCTTTTTGCTGCCGTTCTCACGGTTTCCGACCGCTGCTGTCCTTATCCGCATTGAGCAGTTTCTTCAGAACAGCGATACGGTCCTTAAGCTTATTTTCTTCCTGCTCGAACTGGAAGCGGGCGCTTTTCAGCACCCTTATTCCTATATGCACTCCGGTTTGACCGAGAAATGCTCCTCTCAGCTCCTCAAGGTCTTCAAGACTTGCCAGCGCCTTATCCAGCTCACCCTGAAGCCGTTCACCGCTCAAGTTAATCAGTGTTGCCTCCTCCTGTGAGAGGAGCTCTTCCCTTTGATTGACCATAAGAATCAAAACTAATGGCCAGCTAAAGCCGGCTGCCTACCAGGGGGCTAAAGCCCCCTGTTGAGAAGACATGCTACATGGTATGCTGTGTAGAACCTTCCGCCCGAATCCTGTTATTTCCTTTAAGCCAGGTCCTTCTTCTTTTCTTCGTATTCCGCTTTGTTTATCTCGCCGCGGGCGTACCTCTTTTTGAGCACCTCCAAGGCCGAATCCGCCTGGCTGGAACCAGGGTTCGTATTGCCCTGCCAGCCTGCCCCACGTACCAGAGCTACTACTCCCCAGATAATCAGCCCCCAGAAAAGTATCATAAAAACCGGCATAAACAACCCCCAGCCGAAACCTCCCATCATGCCCCCTCCACTCCGCCATCCCCAGCCTCCTGAGAACAGGGACCCGACTATGACGAGCACTATCAGGATGCCGCCTATAATCAGGGCTGTCTTAAGACTTGAATTCATTTTTGTTCTCCTTTCAGTACAATCATTTCAGATATGGTCCCCTATTTCGCGTCGAATTATGCCAGTAATGACTTTGTGGCAAGCAGTTGTCGAGCTCGCCCGACGATAAGTTCACCGGCCATATCAATCTCTTCGCCGGTGCTCCAGCGACCCAGTGTCAGGCGTAACGCGCCAAGGGCTAGCTCCTTACTGGTCCCCATCTCCAGAAGTACGCTGGAAGGCGTGGTGGAGCCCGCATGACAGGCTGCACCGGTTGAAGCGGCGATTTCGGGAATCTGCTGAAGCAACTCCTCGCCCATTATACCCCGTATGCTTATGTTGAGAGTGTTAGGTAGTCTTCGCTCCGGATGGCCATTCAGGAATACTAAATCTTTCCCCAACCCGGTTTCAATCCTGGCATGAAGCCTGTCCCTTAAATCTTTGACTTTTGTCTCATGGTCGCGCAGCTCGTGCTGTGCGATCTGGCAAGCCTTGCCCAGCCCCACTATGTACGGTACGTTCTCCGTGCCAGCCCTCCTTCCTTTTTCTTGCCCTGCCCCATGTATAAAAGAATCAATATAGTTGGAGTTACGGATGAAGAGGGCTCCAATGCCTTTAGGTGCATACAGCTTATGACCAGCGATGGTCAGCAAATCCACTTGCAACCGGGTGACGTCTACATTGATTTTGCCACAGGACTGGGCGGCATCGGTATGAAACAAAATTCCATGTTCTATCGCAATTCCACCGATTTCCTCGATAGACTCAATCGTACCTACCTCATTGTTGGCATGCATTAGGGTAATGAGAATAGTTTTCTTTGTGACAGCTTGTCGAACTACTTCGGGGTCAATCAATCCATATTTATCCACCGGAAGGTAGACAACCTGAAAACCCAGTCTGTCGACGAGATAGCGACATGTATTGAGCACTGCCGGGTGTTCAATACGTGAAGTTATGATATGTCTTCCTTTTGACATATTTGCAAGGGCGGCGCCAATTATGGCGTGGTTATCACTCTCACTCCCACCGCTCGTAAATGTAATGTTTTCTGGCATAGCGCCAATTAATGAGGCGACTTGTTCTCTTGCGCGTTCCACAGCTTGTCTGGCTCGCCACCCGTAGGTGTAATTAGTTGAAGGATTGCCAAAGTGCTCTCCAAGATAGGATAGCATCGCTTCACGAATAGCCGGGTCGATGGGAGTAGTGGCATTATAGTCAAGATATACAGGTTTATCCATATTAGTTCCTCTCTCTCAGCCCTGGTCATGCTCCTTCATCCCAATAAAAGTCCCATGCCAGGTGTGATACCACACAGCCCCCGTATAGCCGTTGACGCTGAGCATCCCCTCCACCTTTCCATCCTTCAAAGTATGCAAGGTATAGTAGCCATAGAAGGTATCAGAATCATCTACCTTAATGCCTGGAAGTTGGGCGTCCAGAAACTGCTGAGATAGGGACCTGGCCTGTTCAGTGGTAACAGACATCGTGGCAGCGGGAGTTCCGGCTCTATAGGAATTGCCCATCATCTGGACCATCATACCGTACTTGCTATTCCACATCATATTCGGTCCTATCTCAGGGGAGACCTGGCCGGTATACTTGTCTATCAGGAGTTCCATAGCATGGATACCTGTGTCTTTTTCCTCCACCTCGGCATAGAAATTCCGGGCAAACTCCATGACTTCAGCAAGGGCAAGGTTTGGTCCATTGTAGGCACGCAGATAGCGTTTTGCAGCTTCAGCAGCGTCATCAATGGTGATCTGTTTGGACTCCGGATTGAATCTGCCCTGACCGCCCATCATACCGCCTTGACCACCCATCATTCCCTGTCCCATCATACCGCCTTGACCGCCCATCATACCACCCTGTCCGATTGCCCCGCCCTGGTTTCCCTGCCAGGGTGAGGACCATCCGGATAGAGGGGCTATACAGGAAGCCAGAGCTAACAGCGTAAACAGCGCCATTGAAATAACCACTAAATGAATTCTTCCCATTGATTACCTCCGCATAGACATATATTCAGGCCAGGTCCCTCGTTTTTTCCTCCCACTTTTCAAGCTGCTGAATACTCTTAACTCGCTTAACTTTCAATATAACACTTAGATGTGGAGAAATTGTGTGGAAGAGATGGGCGTTTTCGGCAGTTTGAATATTCTCAGCCCTTTTAATCAGCCAAAAGATACAATCTTATCTGAGTCGGCAATCAATTGTACTAATTGTGCCATGTTGGAAACCGGGCAGATTCCACCTTCAATCTGTCTTGACTTCAAGCAGGTGCCACAGGCAAGTAGTTTGCCACTATTATTTAGAAAACTGCTTAAGGTTCCGGAGACATCATAAGCCACGTCCTTTATGTTCTCTATTTCTACACCACTTCCCATCAGAAAGATGCTGACCTCATGTCCTGCCTTGAGCGCCGTATTGCCCAGGCGTAAAGTATTCCATGCTGTCTCGGGGTCATTGGTATTCAAAATAATGCCAAGTTTCATGTCATTACCCTCAAACTACCGCTTATCCATAAGTCTTAAACCTATATCAGCTTGCTCTCGTGCCAATTAGCTCTGCGTCCTGTCTGATATGCTCAAACAGTATCTCCCTCAGTAAATCAAAAGCCTGAAGGAGCCTGGGATTAGCTATCCTGTAGTAGACCATATTGCCATCTTTCCTGGTCAACAGGATATGCCGTTCCTTCATCATGGCCAGATGCTGAGACAGGTTACCAACGGATAAACCAAGTTTCCCCGAGATGTCGCCCACGCTCATCTCTTTGTCCCTTAAGATATCTATGACTTCCAGCCTCTTGGGATGAGAGAAAACTTTACACATTTCAGCGTGATAAACATAAATCCGGTCCTCCAAAAGCCGCCTCCTTAATGTAAATAGATATTATAGATACTTCTTAAATACTAGAATACTAAGATACCATAGTTGATACCTTCTGTCAAACTATGAAAAAGAGGGGGTTGACTGAAATTGAACGTTCTGCCTATTCGTGCAGAATGAAGCAGGACGCGGTCTTGACTACAGCCCAGAGGCCAACCTGGGGCTTCACTCCAAGCTCTTCAACCGCACGGCGGGTGATATGGCTCATCAGGTATATCCCGCTGCAGTCCATGATTACTTCATAGACTGTCCCGATGGACTGGACCGACACTACCTTTCCCGGAATTGCGTTTCTCGCGGACAGGCCAACCGGCTTCGTCGTGGCCAGCAGCACGTCGTCCGCCCTGAAACCCACCATCACCTCCTGCCCTGCATGGACATCGGACAAAGGCACCTCCAGAAGGAACTCTCCACGGCCGCAGTGCAATATCCCCTCAGCCGGGTCCGCTCCCAGGACCTGGAGCCGGATGATGTTCTTCATACCCGTCAGCCGGGCGACTCGTTCCCGGGGTGGGTGTCCCAGTAATGCCAGAGGCGCTCCATGGGCCACGATATGCCCCTGGTCTATGACGGCAACCCTGTCTCCCAGGGCGAGAACTTCCTCGCGGTCATGGGTCACCAGTACCACAGGTATGTGAGTTTCGTGCAGAACTTTGCGGACCTCTCCCCTTACCCGCCGGCGCGTCTCCAGGTCCAGCGCTGAGAAAGGCTCGTCAAGGAGCAGTACCTGCGGCTCCGCCGCCAGGGCCCGGGCGATGGCCACCCGCTGCTGCTGACCTCCTGATAGTTCGTGAGGATAGCTGTTCCCCAGACCGGACAGCCCCATCTGTTCCAGCAATTCCCTGGCCCTGGAGCCAGCGCCAGGCCGCTTCCATAAGGGAAAGGCAATATTTCGCAGGGCAGTCAGATGCGGGAATAACGCGTAATCCTGAAAGACGTAGCCAATGCGGCGCTTCCGCGCTGGCGCATTCACCAGCGGGACTGCCCGACCCCGCTGAAAGAGCGTCTCCCCATTGAACACAATCGTGCCTTTTCGCGGAGTGATGAGCCCGGCGATGGCCTGGAGAGTGGTGGATTTTCCGGAACCGGAGGGGCCGAAAAGGACCATTACCTCGCTCTGCACGTCCAGAGCAACCCGGAGATTAAAGCCGTTTCGCTGGACCTCGATGTCCACCAGCAAATTGGGGATCCCGCCGAGGCTCATTCGATTTCCTCCTGTGTCTGCTGGCGAGGCCCGGGTTTGCGGACCTCCTCCTGACGCCGCGCCCACCATAGGCCAACGAAGGCTATCCCGGTCATGATCAGCACCATCTGGTTAGCCAGAATGTAGTCCCGATTCTGCACCGCGTCGTAGATGGCCAGCGGAAGGGTCTGAGTACGACCCGGGATGCTGCCCGCCACCATCAGTGTCGCTCCGAACTCTCCGAGAGCCCTCGCCGCCCCCAGTACCAACCCCGCCAGCACTCCGCGACGCGCCAGGGGCAATGTAACGCGGAAGAAAACCCCGGGTTCCGAGGAGCCAAGCGTACGCGCGGCATTCTCCAGGGCGGGGTTTATGTTGGCTACCGCGGCGCGGGTCGACAGCACCATTAGTGGCAGTCCGACCAGCGCCGAAGCCAGGGCCGCTGCCCACCAGGTGAAGAGGATATCCAGACCTGCCCATTCCTTGAGAGGGCTGCCTCTGCCCAGGGCAACCAGCAAATAGTAGCCCACAACGCTGGGCGGCAGCACCAGCGGTAGCAGAATGATTGTCTCAATAGCCAGATGGCCGGGGAATTTCACTCTCGCCAGAAGCACCCCCAGGATGAGGCCGAACACGAACAGCAGCAGCGTGGCCAGCGCCATCACCTGGAAGGAGAGCCGCAGGGGCTCCAGAATGGGTCCCGGCATCAGGGCGCCATCTGCTCTCCCGGCAGTACGAAGCCGTACCTCCTCATGATGCCGCGGCCTTCCGCGCCTTTGACAAACGCGGCGAACGCACGCGCCTCCGCCTCATGCTTCGTTCCCTTGATAACCGCCAGAGCCTGGACAAGAGGCTTATGCATATCCTGAGGCACGGGAGTATAAAGTCCTCCCTCAACTGACAGCGCCAGGGACAGCGCGACGATGGCCACATCGACATTCCCCGTCTCGGCATATTGCAGGGTCTGCCGCACGTTCTCTCCCAGGACCAGTTTAGGCTGCACTAGCTCCCAGATGCCGGCCGACTGGAGAGCCTCCCTGGCGGCCATGCCGTAGGGAGCGTGGTCGGGATTGGCGATCGCTATCCGGCGTATCTGTGCATTGAGCAGGTCTTCAACCTTGTCGAAGCGCAAGGCGCTGTCCTTTCGGGTCCAGATTACCAGGAAGCCTCGGGCATATGGTGATTTGGTGCCGGGCGCTATCAGCCCCTGTCGCTCCAGCTCCTCGACGAAACTGACATTAGCGGCCGCGAAGACATCCACGGGCGCACCCCTCTCTATCTGTTGTGCCAGTTGCCCTGTGGACCCAAAGTTGAAAGTCACCCTGGTGCCTGTCCTCTCTCCAAACACCATGCCGATTTCATTGAAGGCATAATTAAGGTCGGCGGCGGCGGAGACAGTGAGGCTGGCCTGCTGCTTTGCGACACCCGCGGGCGTCAGCCGGGGTCCCTCTTTCCCGGGAATCGGATTGCCTGAGCAGCCGTTTCCCATGAAAAGCAACGAAATCAGAACGGGAAGCAGGATCAAGAATCCTGCCCCTGCTCGCTTACTGCACATTACGTAATCTCTTCTTTGCCTGCCAGAGCGTAGTGTAATTGATTGCATAACGCCTGTCAAAGACTATGCTGCAAAGTCATATTTTTGCCAGGCGAACGAAGTCGCCTTACTTCCCTTCCGTTATCCAGGGGTCCGTGGCGCGGGCATAAGATAAGATTTCCGCCGCGGTGAAGAAGATAGCGATCTCCTTCCTGGCGGTCTCGGCTGAATCCGAGCCGTGTATAAGGTTGTGCCCCAGGTCTATCCCCAGGTCGCCGCGGATGGTACCCGGCTGGGCCTCAGCGGAATCCGTCGAGCCCATGACCTTCCTGACCGCGTCCACGGCCTTTCTCCCTTCAAGCACCATAGCAACAATGGGACCTGAAGTGATGAATTCCACCAGACCTCCGAAAAAGGCCTTCCCGCGGTGAACATCGTAATGGCGCTCTGCCAGCTGCCTGTCCATCTGTAGCAGTTTCAGCGCCGCGATCTTGAGTCCTTTTTTCTCCAGGCGCGCTATTATCTCGCCGGCAAGTCCGCGCTGGATAGCGTCGGGCTTCAACAGCACAAGGGTCTTTTCCACTTTAGAATCCATATATCTCCTTAATCAATGGCAAACCCGCGGTTTGCTTTTCAATATTTCCCGGACCTTGTTCGTGTCCACGTGTTCCAGGCTCGACACAACAAAGTCAGCCTGCCCGAGCTTTTCTTCGGGATGTGTTGTGGAAACCGCAACGCACTTCATACCGGCCCGCCTGGCCGCCTCTATGCCGGCTATGCTGTCTTCAAAAACGAGGCAGTTGGGGACTTTGACGCCCAGCCAGACTGCCGCCTTGAGAAATACCTCAGGGTCGGGCTTCCCCTTCTTCACGTCCTCGTCAGACACGATAACGTCGAAATAGCCGGAGATTCCCAGCGCCTCCAGTATTGCCTTTGCGTTCTCCAGGGGGGCGGAAGTAGCCAGGGCCATCTTGTAATTGCTGTCTCTGAGGTCCTGCAACAGCTTCCTCACCCCTGGCAGGGCCGTCAGCTTGCCGCCTATCTCACTTCTAAAAGCCCGTTCCTTTTCCCCGGCTATTGACTGCATATCTTCTCCGCTGACGGAGTCTCCGAAAATTTTCTTTATTATCTCGTCGTTTCTCATGCCGAAGGTGCGGCGGAATTCCTCATAGCTCAGGTCGACACTCCTTTTTTTGAGAGTATCCCTCCAGGAGGAGAAATGATGGGCGGCGGTGTCTACCAGGACTCCGTCCAGATCCCATATGACGGCCCCTTCCACGAACTTAATGAAATCCTCCATGTTTTCCATCCGGAGCATGGTACAGGTGCCTTCGGCAACTACTGTGCCGTCGTCGAGCGTTATGGCAGCCTTTGCCTCGATCGATTTGCGTGTTATCTTCACGCTTGTGCCGGTGAGATTAACCTCCTCTCCCACACGGAGAGGGCGGCAGTACTTCACATCGGCTCTGGCCGTGAGGCTTTGCATTTGCAGACGCCTCGATACCCATGCCATAGCTTCATCCAGCAGGGTGTAAACTATGCCGCCATGGATAATGCCCGGCCACCCCTCGTACTCTTTCCGGGGCACGAGCCTGGTCCGGGCTGTGGTACCGTCCCAATCGAAATTCAGCTTCAACCCTATAGGATTGTCCTCCCCACACCCGAAACATGTATTTGCTTCCAGCGGTTTTACTTCATTTGTCTTAGGCATCACTCTCTCCAGTATTCATGATAAAGAAATTTTCTTGTCCATACAGCACTGCCACTCTGAATCCGTCTTCATGCGGACGAAGAACCCGCGGAAAACGCCCCGAACGTCCCCTTCTTTGGCGGGGTAATGGGCGGGCGGCGCAGATATAGCGGCTGCAATGTGGCAGGATCGTCTTCTTCCCCTTTGAGCAGTCGCTCCATTCCCAGGCACAGGACGTTTCCCGGCCTTCGCGCGCCGACAAGACGGTCGGGGAAAACAGCAAGTTGCTTCAGTTCATCCTTAAATAGCTTCTCCACGTCCTGAGGCAGCTCGCCGCAAAATATGGTGCGCCTGACGGTCCGTTTGCATAGCTCCTCCGGAGTTATTATCTGTTCTTCCAACACCCGCAGCCATTTGCCTCTCCGCCTCCTGAAAACGGCCGCGGCAACTTCTCCCCTTCCCGCCCCCTGCAAGGCACAGATATTATGACCGGAATAAGAAAAGGGGTAAGCTTCTGCCTCGAGAGTGCCCACCCCTACGATCGGAATGCGAAGTCCATAGGCCAGACCCTTGGCTGCGCTCAACCCTACTCTCAGCCCGTTGAAGCTGCCCGGACCCAGCGCTACACAAAGCCCTTTTACCCCGGCAATCTCTTTCTTCGCCAGCTTCAACAAGCTCAGCAGGTTAGGCAGCAGCTCCACAGACTGGTTCTGCTCGGTGCGCCAGCTCATCTCGGCGACCAGTCTCTTTTCCTCTGCCAGCGCGACTCCCGTCCAGCTCGTGGAGGTATCAATTGCTAAATACATAACTGATTTTCAATCTGCAATCTTCGGCGCCTGCTGCCGCTCTCCAGCTTTCCCGAACGTGTCTCCAAGCCTGTCCAGTATCCCGGCATATCTTTCTCCCTGGAAACTGAACGACAGTCGCCGCTCCGTTTCAGAGACGATCTGCATCTCGATGCACATGTAATCCCCGGGATACTCCCACCCCCTGTTGGCCCATTCCACCACGCAGACTCCCTTGCCGTAAAGATAGTCGTCCAGGCCCAGATCCCTTATCTCGGCTATGCTCTGCATGCGGTAGAGGTCGACATGATAAAGATGCAGCCTTCCCCGGTATTCCCTTAAGATAACAAAAGACGGGCTGGAAATAAACCCTTCCACTCCCAGTCCCCAGGCGATGCCCTGCGTGAGGCAGGTCTTGCCGGCGCCCAGATTGCCTGTCAGAAGATAGAGGTCGCCGCTCTCTGCCAGCTTCCCTATCTCCCTGCCTATCGCCTGCGTTTCCTCGGGGCCGCGGCTTACCAGCTGCAAAACCCCTCTCGTGACTCCGGGCTCCGGAGTTCTCGCCCCGGACCCGGGTCTGCGGGCTCTAGCTTTGCTTGAAGTGTTCCCAGCCATACTTTCCAGGTGATACAACCTTACCTTTTTCATCTCTTATGATGAGCTTTCCCGCCTCGCTCTTGCCTGTAACCTTGCCTATGACGGTGACAGGGCAGCCAATCCCCTCTTTGACCTTCGAAAGAGTCTTCTTGCTTGCGGTAAACACCAGTTCATAGTCCTCCCCGCCACCCAGGGCGAGCTTCAGGGCATTTCTGCCGGAATACTCCTTTAGAAGCGGGTGAACAGGAACAGACCCGGTATTAACTTCAGTTGAAACTTTGCTGCTCTCGCAAATATGGCCCAGGTCCTTGAGGAGGCCGTCGCTGACATCGATGGCCGCCTTCACGCCCTTGCCGGCCAGAAACTGCGCCTCCTTCAAACGGGGCCGGGGACGCAGAAAGGCTTCCTCAAGTAAAGATTCGGATTCGCGCCCACCACCTGCGATCTCTGCTCTGTTCCTGGCGTTGTTTCTTCCTTTTGACTGGAGTCTCTTAAGCCCGGCGGCAGACAGCCCCGTGAAGCCGGTCATCGCTACCACGTCGCCGGGCTCAGCCCCGGAGCGCAGAAGTGTCCGCCCGGCGTCAACCTCTCCCACTACCGCGAGCGTTATGACAACCTTGTTTGAACTGGAGCAGTTCCCTCCGGCTATCGTAGTGCCGCTCTTCGAGCACAGGTCGAGCATGCCCTTGTAGAAAGATGCCACATCCTGCACCAGCACATCGCCGGGCAGTGAAAGGGAGACCAAGGCGTATAGGGGATGTGCGCCCATGGCGGCGATATCGCTCAGGTTGACGGCCAGAGCCTTCCATCCCAGCGATTCCCAGTCGCAGAACTTGAGCGAGAAATGCACACCCTCAACCAGCGTGTCGGTGGTGGCAACCTGCGTCCTCTCGCTCCCCTTCCACAGGGCGGCGTCATCACCAATCCCCATTATGAGTCTTTTCGAGCTCTCCGCCGCCTCATCCCTGTGCCCGGCTATCATGCCCGCAATCATATCGATAAGGCCAAACTCGCCTATCTCGGATATCTTCATAAATGGGAATTATAGTTTTTATGAAGCTAATTCTCAAGATGGGCAATACCGCGGAGACCTGCGCAGACCTTCTCTTCATTGCAGCCCATATAGATAATATGTATACTTAATATGTCACTATAAGCCATACTCTCTTGGAATATCACAGATGAAAACTACAGTTGTAATTGATGATGCTCTTCTTCAAAGAGCAATGAAGGCCGCCCGGACAAAGACGAAGCGCGAGACCATTGAGGCTGGGCTGCGGGAGCTGGTCCGCCGCAAGAATCTCGAAGCGCTCAAGGAAGAACTGGGCACTTATGACCTCGACCTGACACTCGAAGAACTCGACAGGCTCAGAAATGAAGGATAACCTCTTCTTGCTGGATACCTCCGCATGGATATTGGCCCTCGGCAAATCTGCGCAGCCGCTGGTGACTGACAGGGTCAGAAAACTGCTGGAGGAAAAGACAATTGCGGTTACACCAATGGTCGCCCTGGAATTGCTGGGAGGTGTCAGAACACTGGAGGACTTCAACCGCTTGAAGGGCCGGCTCGATGCTCTCTACCAGATACCCGTTGGCAAGAAACAATGGGAAGAAGCCGCCCGCATGGCCTATCAACTGCGCAGAAAAGGAAAAGCCCTTCCCAACACCGATATTCTGATCGCAACAGTTGCTCTGGAAGCCGGCGCGATATTAGTTCACGCAGACCAGCACTTCGACATGCTCGCAGGCATTACCGGTCTGACTGTAGAAAGCCTCTTGCCACTTTTCAGTCAATAGTCTTATCGTTCTATTCTCTTCCGTGCTTTCCTGCATTCCTCCCCAACCTTGAAGTGCTCCCCCTTTAGAGTCAGCTCTGCGTTGCGCTCGTCCCGCTCCGTCCAGCGGCCCAGGTTATAGCCATACCAGGGCTTCCTGAGATTCAACCTGGGAAGGCCCGCTTCCTGCCATATCTTGAGGGCCTTCTCCATAAAATCTTTCCTGGGCATGCCCACGGGAGCGTAGGGCCACTTCCTTGTGGCGTCTATCAGCATGGCTGAGGCGCCGCTCGGGGAAGGAAACCTCCGTTCCTCTCTGGAAGCCCCCGGTGGATAGCCCGATGCGTCCAGGTTGGGCGTGCGCTGCGTCACGATCCGCACATCCCTGTGGGGCTGCATGGAAAAAGAAAGCGCCCAGTTTATCGCCTGGGGATCGCGCGGGTTGATATCTTCATCCACCACGATGGAGACTTTACCCAGGGCGGGGTCATATCCCATCAGCGCATTGAGCACCTGCCAGGGCTGCCACGGGCTGGACTTCTTAATCTGCACCACTACGTAGTTTGACTCGCCGCCCCCGGGAGGCATGGCTACATCCAGCACCCCGGGTATGTAGCAGTCATACTTCAGGTGCTTGTAGAGTCCGGCCTCCCTGGCCAGACCACCCTGGACGCTGGTGTCGTTCAGATGATACCCGACTATCTGGGCGGTAAAAATGGCATCCTTGCGGTGCGTGATGCACTTTACGTCAATGACCTGGCCGTAGGCATTTTCCACCTCGTAAACATAGCCGGGATAATCGCCGAACGCCACTTTAGGCTCGAGATATTCGTTGGAGACTTCCCCCTCGATAACGTATTCCGCCGTGGCAGGAACTTCCAGGTCCACGGTCTTGCACTTCACCAGCTTCACCGGCTCTCCGGCAAGAGCGCCGGCCAGCGTGAACTCGTCAACACCATAAGGGACTGGAGCCGTGGCCGCAAAGACTACATTGGGAAGATTGCCGATGACTATGGCCACCGGCAGCTTCTTTCCCAGAGCGCGGGCTTTTTCCCAGTGTGTATGAGCGTGATGATAAGGCGAGAGTCCCCAGCGCATCGAGATGGGGCTGGAAAAATGCCCGGAATAGGTACCTACGTTCCTGATCCCGGTCTCCGGGTCTTTGGTGACAAACTGGTTGGTGGTCCTGACATCACCCGACCAGCCGGGGTTTTCCACCGGTGAAGGCAGAAGGGCCAGTCCGATGTTCCTCAGTTGCTCGCCCTCGATTATTACCTCCTGGACCGGCGCCTTTTCCACCATTACGGGAGCGACGGGATGGTTGTTAGCCTGGCACCATTTCTCGCTGATTTCATCCACCCTGCATTTCAGAGCCAGGGCTGCGGCTTCTCTGGAAGGATAATAGGCGCCCATCATAAGGCGGGGATAGATCCTTTTTTTCAGGTCGGTGACCTTCTCATAGAGAAAAGCCTTCCACTCCTCCTCTTGAAGGCCGCGGTACTGGAGCCAGAATAGAGGAGCGGCCTCGGTCTCCCTGCTTACCTCGGCATCTATGCGCAGGAGCTTGCCCGCCTTGTCCAGCGCGTCTATGTATTCCCTCAGGTCCTCGTAGTAAGCCATAGATATGTCTCCTTTCCCCTTTGATAAGGGTGGAATCAATGCAAGCAAATATAATATAAGCTGCTGGGAATGTCAAAGGGAATGAACAGTTTGTAGTTCACCATTTTGTGCCAACTTGAAATCGTTTAATCGCATGATATAATTGTCACCATGGAACCGTACAGGCTTTACATCGATGAAACTGGAGACCATCGGTATAAACAATTGGATAAATTGGAAAGTCGCTACCTTGGATTAACGGGGGTACTATTCAATAAGGAATATTATGATCAGGTGGTTCCTCAGTCATTGGAATCCTTAAAAAAGAAATTCTTCAAATATGACCCTGATAAGCCACCTATTCTGGTAAGAAGTGAGATTGTTTATCGTAAGCATGCATTTGGGGTATTGGTAAATAAAGAACTGAATGAAAAATGGCAGACTGCAATACTTCAATACTTCAGAGCATTAAAAACACAGATATTTACTGTCGTAATTGACAAAAAGGCTCATATTGAAAAGTATCCTTTGGAAACCTTTGATGCTTATGTTTATTCTCTTGCCGTACTATTATGGAGAGTACGAGGTTATCTAAACTATCCCCCTAAGTGGGCAGCAGATATTGTTTGCGAAGCTAGGGGCAAAGTAGAAGATGCTAAACTTCAACAAGCTTTCGCCATTATCCGAGAAAGAGGTTTTACTAACTATGGTACAGGAGAGGCATATTGCCACGCGTTCCCCGATGACAAATTGAAGTTCAGAACAAAAATTCATAACGTCGCAGGTCTACAAATAGCAGACTTGATTGCGTATGGACAAAAAGTTAAGACATTGTTAGAAAACAATAAGCCATATCATAAACCAGCCAGTCCATTCACGATATTGCTAAATGCAGCGATAGAATCAAGTGTTAATAAATATGGCCGCTATTTGCTGGAGTAGAGTAGTAAATATAAATGTAGAAGGCAGACCTTTCGACCTGCCTTCTACACGCTAACCCTAACGAGTTATCCTATTTATATTGTAAATAGAACAGCCGTTCTTGTCAAATTCCGCAGAGTTGCTAGCGGAGGATTGTAGACATTCAAAGACGTATTGACGTATTCTAGTCAGCTAAGTCTATGATTTCCTCTGTTGCCCAGATATGATTGGTTATCCTTGCTGCCATTGCCAGTGTTTAGGATAAGGATTCGCTAGCGATTTATGGGTACACCAGCAGAATCATAGTACACGAAGTAGAGCAAGAGAGTACATATGGTTTTCCGCTTTCTTAGAAGCATTAGTTACCCCGGTCAATCTTCTCATGTTCATTCTCATGGTAAGATTCTGTCCCTGCTAATCTTCTAGTACATTCTTCTGTTTGACGTAGCAGAATGCCTATGTTTCATCAGTAGCTTTAGGTTCTATGTCAATTCAGCTATGATGTTTCAGTGAAACGCTACCTAAGAGTTTGAACTAACGGGCGGATTGTGTTACTTTTATTCCCGGTGATTTTGGATAGCCAAATAAAGGTCAAAAATGGTATTGAACAAATTGCGCGAGCTAACCAGAAAAGAAGACAGGGAGACCCGTGTCAACCTTAAGCATCTGCTGGAGGATATCCGCGATAGCTATCCCTGTACGCTGGAAGAGACCATCCTGGTGGAGTTGGTTGCCAACGCGCTCGATGCCCAGCCGTCCGAAATAAGATTTCTTGTGAACCGGAAGAACGATACCCTCACGGTAACCGACAACGGCAGCGGCATGAATCAAGGCCAACTGGAAAACTACCATGATATCGCCGCCACCACAAAAGTGAGAGGTAAAGGCATAGGTTTCGCCGGAGTAGGAGCCAAGCTGTCTCTGCTCATTGCCGCCGTTACCACCGAGACGAAATACAGGACTTTTCACGCCTCCACAAAGTGGTGGCTTGAGAACGAGAGAAGAGCGCCCTGGAAACCGGTTTCCGCAAAGGCAAACGTGAAAGGCGAATCGGGCACCGCCGTATCGATAGCTCTCCAGAATGCAGAATCGCCGCTTCTGAACCCGGAATTCGTACGGGGTGTTATGCAGAGGCACTTTTACCCGCTCCTGGATTCGGAGTTCAACATCATACTCGGCAACTTGTATAACCGGGGAATCAAATTCTATGTAAATGACGCCCCGATATCGCTTGAGCCGGCCCAGGCCGGAGAATACAGGTCCTTTCTTGTGCATCAGGGACGCCGCAAGAGGCCGTCAGGCATAGGAATTATTCAGAAGAGCGGGAAAGAGCTTCCGGAGGATTCCAGGGGCATAGCCATTTCTACGTACGGAAAAGTGATTAAAAGAGGATGGGACTGGGTGGGAATCACGCCCCGGAATCCGGCCCTCATAACCGGCGTCGTGGAGATGCCGGCCCTCTCGGAAATACTCACTACCAATAAGGCTGATTTCCTGAGGGATGCCGCCAGCCTCAACAAGTACTATTCCTACCGGAAAGCCATCCAGGCAGCCCTCCTGCCCGTCCTGAAAAAGCTCGGAGAAATCATTCCTCCCACCGAAAGGCCGGAGAAAAAAGTGCGTCCCCTGGAAAAAGAAGTGGAACATGTCCTTGACGATATGCTCCGGGACTTCCCGGAACTGAGCCCCCTGCTTGGACGGAAATCCCCTGGAGAACCCGCCTACGGAGTCCTCCCGGATGAAAAGGCTCCGCCCATCGGCAGGGTCGAGGAAGGCGTCGAATCCATGTCCGGAACAGAGGGAGGGGAAGGCGAAGGAGGCGGGGTAGATATAGCTCCAGGCAGCAATCCGGGCGAAAGGATAGAACCTGACCCTGAAGCTGCCGAAAAAGGTAAACTCCACGAAGGCAGAAAGAGGCATCCCAGTCTCATGGTAGGGTACGAAGACGACCCCTCGCTCCAGGAAGTAGGCAGATTTCGGGAGAACACGGTCTGGATAAACAAGTCACATCCGGCCTACAAAAAAGTGGGGCAGGGTATAAGCGAAAAATACTATGCCCACGTGGCAATTGCGCTGGTGCTGTCCGGGCACCTGGAGGAAGGCAAGTCCCCGCTGGACTTCATAAACCAGTATCTGAAGCTCTGGGGAGAGGGGAACTGAAATTGACATTCCCTGTAAGAATTCACAGGTTTGAGGAAGAAGAGGGGACTAGATTCAAGGCGGCCACCTCCGTAGATAGGCTCTCTAAAGTTTCCATACCCGTGGAAAGACAGCTTGAAGCCATCGAAATGGCTTACAGTATTGCACTGGCCGGCGCGCGCGAGGCAATCCGGATGTCCACGGTGGGCGAGAAAACCGACCCGCGTGCTTTCTGGCTTGTGGGCCGCCAGCTAAAGGAATTCGGCGCCTTCCTGGAAGAAATGGGTTTCTATCTGGATGAAGAAACCTCCACCTTCTCCCGCGACCTGGGCATTCCCGAGTCATCTCTTGCCAAAATCAGAGCCTTCCACGGCAGATTGCCCGGCATATTACAGATTGACCCCGCGGTTTCTTGGAATAAGTACAGGGAAAACAAAGTCTCCTTACCGAAGGTCAATCGCAGGTAGGGCCGCCTTCGTCGGGCTGATCAGCCTCTCCCTATCCTTCCCCCCTCCCCTACAGCTTGTTAGAGTAGTCACAAACTGGTATCATTAAAGTAGCAGGAAAAGGCCTTTAGACTATAATCGGAGGTAGTAAAATGCCGGACGAAAAAGAAAAGGTCAAAACCAACCTGCATAAAGAACCTCTCATCAGACTCCTCGAGCCCGTATGTCAGGGAGCAGCAGGTGAATACTCCTGTGGCGAGTACGTGCAACTAAGAGAGCTTAAAGAAGTCCCAAGGCAGTCCTGCAAAAAACGCTGCGATGAATGCCATGAAGACCCTCTGCTCCTGAGAGACATCGTGGATATCGACGCTTACATGCAGGTAGCCTGATACGGTTCCCCGGCAAGCCCTGACACCAATCGTCTATCTGAGTGGAACTACTCCCGCGTTTTGTATTATATTATCCCCATGTTCGTCCTGTAGTAGGTTCGTTGTGCCTTGAGCTATCAGTCCTGTCATCTTTGCGCTCTCCGTACACCGGATATTATAATTACCCTTGTCGGACGGTGCTATCTGTGAAGTTCAGTGAATTGGTCAGGCTCTTAGAAAGAAATGGTTTTGAACTTGCAAAAGAGAAGGGCTCTGTCAGATATTACGGGAAAACGGGATTGGACAAGTTGATTCGTATTGACTATCATGGTTCCAGAGAGGTTCCTACCGGGACTTGTGACGCCATTCTGAAGGCGGCTGGTCTAAAGCGAAAGGGAAAGCAATGATAGACTTGAAATACTCTCTGGTAATAGAAGCTACCGAAGACCCCTCGTTCTTCGCCTTCTATTCTCCGGACTTGGAAGGATTCACCGGCGTGGGAAACTCGGTAGAAGATTGTCTCTATAAAGCAAAGTGGGGTATGCAGGAACATATCGCCCTTCTGAAAGAGAAGAGGTTACCAGTTCCCAGGGCTAAGCCTAACCCATCTGTGGTTATACGTAACACAAGGCGGCTTCAAGCTTCTGCAAAGGCCTAGCTTGCCAGTATTCTATTTGCACAAGTCACGTCAAACTACAACAAAAAGGTATCAGGTCGATCGAACCTGAGATGTGAGTTTGACGAACATCCCCATCACCACGCGGAGGAATAATATGAACGGATACGCGGGACAGTTGCTCAGGGTAAACCTCTCCAATCGCCGGATCTCCCGGGAACCCCTGGCTACTGAAACAGTCCGGTCTTACATCGGCGGAGCCGCGCTGGCCTGCAAGATTCTCTCCGACGAAGTCCCTCCGCAGGCCGACCCGCTCGGGCCGGAGAACAAGATGATTATCATGGCCGGCCCCCTCACAGGCACCGAAATACCCGGCGCCGTCAAATACGTCCTGGTCACCAAAAGCCCAGTCAACGGATTCCCCGCGGAAAGCGACGCCAGCGGCGCCTTCGGCAGGCTGCTCAAGTTCGCCGGATACGACGGCATTGTTATCGAAGGTAAGGCCGGTTCTCTGTCCTATCTGTTTATCCAGGACGACAGGGTTGAACTGCGAGAGGCCCCCGAGCTGGCGGGCAAGGACCTCTATGAGACCGTGGACTTCCTCCAGGCGAGGCACGGCGCTTCCGCGGCGGTAGGCTGCATCGGCCCCGCGGGGGAGAACATGGTCAAGTTCTCGGGGTTCCTGGCTGAGAAAGAGCACTCGGCCTCCAAGGGTGGCATGGGAGCCGTGTTCGGCAGCAAGAAGCTCAAAGCCATAGTGGTCAAGTCCGCCAACCGCAATCTTCCCGTGCATGACGCCGATGCCCTGGCCGGAGTTATCAGCCAGTGGAAAAAAGTGGATGACAAGATGGGGCTGGGGAAGACGGTTAGCCGCAGGGGGATGAGGGGAGGTTACGAAAGCCATTATGACATGGGAATCGTGCCGGTGAAGAATCTCACCACCAACGACTGGGAATGTTATGTCAACCTAACGTACGAGAATGTTTCCAAACACTTTGAAATCTACAGCAATGCCTGTCCCACCTGCAACTTCAACCATTTCAACCGCTTTGTGCATGGGGGAGTGGACTTGAAAGAGCCCTCTTTCGACACCCTGGTCGGCTACGGACCGAATATCGGCTTTGCGGACCCCGTTGACGTAGTGAAGCTGATTACGCTCGCCGACAGGATGGGGCTGGAAGCGCAGGAGACCTCCTGGCTTCTTTCCTTCCTGATGGAATGCTGCCAGGATGGTCTCATAGGCAAAAACGAACTGGACGGCCTGGCTCCGGAATGGGGCAACTATGAGACCGTCACTCAGCTGATGAGAAAGATCGCCCGCAGGGAAGGATGCGGGGCCTGGCTGGCCGAAGGCATATACAGCGCGGCCCGGAAACTGGGCAATAAGGCCATGGAGAAAGCGGTGTATTCCAAGAACGGTTTCGTCCCGCAGCTCATGGACAACAGGAACGACTGGCCTTTTGCCTTGGGCGAAGCCTTCAGCAATGTAGGCCATTTCCAGGGGGCTCCCGACTCCTCCGGCAAGACCACCGTGGATAAGCTGGCTCAAAGGCAAGCCAGAGGCGCCGCCACCGCCCAGGCGCGCGACTGCCTGGGCATCTGTTTCCTGCACGGTGCCACAAACGATAATGAAATGCTGATCAAAGCGCTAAACGCGGTGACGGGCATGGACTTCGACTTGCAGAAGTATCTGGATGTGGGGCTCCGCTCCGTTACCCAGATGCGCTTGTATGCCGTCAAATGCGGCCACAAGAAAGAAAACGACAGTCTCTCTCCCCGCTTCCTCTCCGCTCCTTACAAGGGTCTTAATAAGGGCAAGTCTCTCGGCGACCACTTCCCACAAATCCGCCAGGAATACTACAAAATCATGGGCTGGGACGAGGAAGGCGTGCCCTTGCCGGAGACCGTCAAAAAGCTGGGGCTTTAGGCAGGCCTTCGGCAGCGGGTAACAGGCAAGAGCCGGTGCCTATATTTTCCTGACTCTTCCTTCTATGATTTGCCGGTGTTAAGTCCATCAGCTTCATTTGTCACCTCCACACTTCTCCACCTCACACAGGACGTCATAATAGATTAAGTGGGCAGCCGCAACCCTGTCAGGCACGACTCTCGGATGCTCCAGGGAGGGATTTATCGAATCGATGTCGTCAACAGGCCGGGTCAACTGGTTGTAATGCCCGCTGTAGAACTGGTCTCTGGCCCAGCCATGGTGAATGTTCACCAGCCCCGGCCGCATGGCCTCGGTGAGCATGGCTTTTAGCTCCGCGGACCCTCTGTCGTTGAAGACCCTGACCCTGTCGCCGCTGGAGATTCCACGCTTCCCGGCGTCTACCGGATTTATCTGGAGGGTTGGTCCCTGCTCGATTTCCCGCATCCAGTCATTATGGGCCCCCTGCGTCCCGGTAAAAAACCTGCTCTTCTTTGTCATGAAGGAGAGGGGATATTTCGATGCTGAGGCAGCGGATACGGGGCTTTCCAGGTTTTCCTTGTGTTCGGGCCAGTGCCTCTCCATAAGGGACAAGGTCTTCAACATAAATCTCGATCTTCCCTGTGGATGTAGGGAACTTCTTGTCCAGGAATTCGGATGAGAAATCGGGCGGGTTCTGCACCCTTATCAGTCCTTCCTCCTTCAGTCTCTCAAAAGTAATCCCTTTGAGATAGGGGCTTTTTGAATCCAGCAGTTTCCTTATGAAATCCTCCGGGGTCATGTCGAAGTATTGCCCCAGGCCGACTCGCTGTGCTATGCCTTTCCAGATATCAAAAGTACAGCGGGTCTCCGGCACGGGCTCCGCGACTTTGGCCTGATACACAACATAGTTGCCGGAGACGTAGATGTCGTCCCGTTCGAATACCGTGGCATCGGGAAGAACTATGTCGGAATAGTCGGTGGTCCACGTGCGTTGCACTTCACAGGTAACAATCAAATCAAGTTTCCTGAAGATGTTTGCGTAGGAGTCCGCGTTGCCATAAGCCTGCACCAGGTTCCTGTTGAAAATGAGGTATCCCTTTATCGCATAGGGGTCCTGGTCTCTGATCGCCACCCATCCCCTGGCGTTATTCAAGGTGCAGGGTATTTCTTTCTGTCCCGGCGCCCCTGCCGGCATGGTGGCCTTTTTGACATTGAAAGGTGACTCTAGACTTCTGATGCTTGTGGATACTCCCCCGCCCGTTACTCCGATGTTGCCCGTGATCGCGCCCAGGATAAATATCGCCCTTGCCCCCAGGTCGCCAAATTTTGTGTAGGCCATGGCATTGGATATGTAAATGGAGGCTGGTTTGGTAGTGGCGTATTCTATGGCAAAGCTTTCGATGGCCGCTGAATCAACACCGGTGATTTCCGAAGCACGGGACAGCGGGTATTCCGCCGCTTTGTCCGCGACAAGCTGGAAGGCTGTGCCGCACATTCTGTCCCCCGCGGGGTATTTGCCTGTAATCGCGCTTTTCACCCCCGGCCCATTGACCGCCGGCCTGCCGGAATTCTGGTCCCACACCATGTACTTCTGAGGGTCTCCCCCATTTATGAGGTCCGATTCCCGCAGAAAACGCCCCGTCACGGGGTCCACAAGGAAAGGGCCCACTGTGTGATCCCTTATGAAATCCTCATCATGGAGTCGTTTCTGGATGATGACGTTTATCATTGCCAGGGCAAGCGCGCCGTCGGTGCCCATCCTTACCGGTACAAAACGGCTCGCCTTGGAGGCCATCGAGTCATAGACAGGCCCGACAGCGGTTGTCGGTATGCCTTTTGCTATGGCCTCCAGATAGCCGCGCGCAAACCTGAATTTTGTCTCGGAAGCATTGGTGGCCCAAAGGACCATCATCTTGGAATTCCTGCAATCCAGCGGGTCGTGGCCCTGTTTGGAATCTCCGAGGACAAAGAGGCTTGCGGCACGGGTTCCCCCATCCGATGAATGCCCCTTTCCTTCAAAAGTGCTGGATCCCCACAGGTTTGCGAAAAGCTGGCCCGACGCTCCCTGTACCGTTCCTATCGCGCTGCTTCCGCGAGCGTCAACGCGGACCGCCTGCGCTCCGTATTTTTTTTTGATTTCCAGCAGCCTGGCGGCGATGGTGTCCAGGGCTTCATCCCAGGAGATCCTCTTCCACTTTCCCTCTCCCCGTTCTCCGGTCCTTTTGAGCGGATACCTCAGGCGTTCGGCGCTGTACATATGCTTTATGCTGGAAAGACCTTTCAGGCAAATGCATCTCCAGTCGGGGTCCTCCGGCAGTTCAGGGGATTCTACCTTGACGACTCGATTATCTTTTGAGTGTACCTTGATAATGCAGAATTCGTGGCAGCCGCCCATCGGGCAAATATTGTAGGTAATCCTGTCCTGGCTCATAGCATACTCCTGTTCCCCATCGTAGGATATTCTGAGGTATACGGAAATACTATCTTATCATAAATACAGCTCTTAAAATAAGAAGTTAAGGGCGCGGCAGAAAGTGACCGCGCACAGGAAATCCTGTCAGGAACGGAGTACTAACAGAGGAAAACCCACGGAAAACTTTGCTATACTATTTGACGTGATTTTGTGGCATGCTGGACTTCGCGCAAGGTTCCGGTAAAGGGGAGTTCAATGAAGACATACAGGTTTTTGTATCTTGCAATCGTGGTAGTGGCACTGGCTGCGGTCCTTTTGACCGGCTGCAAGTCGGGTAACAAGACCGCGCCTCAACCTGACAAACAATTGAGCAGCCAATCCGGCACGCAAACTCAACCTGCTAAACCACAGAGTACCCAATCCGGCCAGGCTTCCGGTCCCGCCAAAGCGGTAAGCTGGAAATACGAACCCTCCATCAAGGAGGCCCTGGTGGTAACCAGCGACAAGCAGGCCACGACGATTGGAAGCCTTTCTGCCAACCAGGTGCAACTGGTGGTTCCCGGAAATTCTTTTGACGCCGGCACCCGGCTGACCGTGCAGAACCCGAAGGATGTTCCCCAGGTGATGAGCAACCGGTTCACGCCGATCGGAGCGCCGGTAGACATTACCGCAGGAGCCTCAGTCCGTCTCAATCAGCCCGCCACACTGGTCTTCAGCGTTGATAAAGAAAAGTATGCCGGGGATTTGAAGTCCGGCAGCATCTGGATAGCCTATTACAATGGCAAGTCCTGGGACTATTTCCGGCCGAACAAGGTGGATGTTTCCGCGGGTACGGTCTCCTTCAATACGTACCACTTCAGCCTCTTCGGAGTCGGGAAGGTTGATATAGAGGAGCGGATCAAGCGGTATAGCCACAGCAAGACTCTGGCGAAGAACGTACAGGAGAACGTAGATGAGATCGTAAATAAAATCGTTGAGCAAACGGTCGAGCATATCATGAAAGAGAAGCTGGGCATGGATGAGAACTCCACCAAATTCAAGATTATGGCCAGCCTGGCCAATGACGATGAGTACCGCGAAGTAGTGGAAAAATTCATAGCAGGGGATGCCGAGGGTTTCAACAGGAAAGTCATGGTCTTTGCCGGCAAGAAGATAGCTGAAAACGTGGAGAAAGCGGCCTTCCAGAGCACTTTGAAGTATCTCTCCGGCAAAGGCGAAGGCACACTCGAGGCGGCCAGCCAGGCGGCGGGTTACCTGGCGGAAGGACAGTACAAGGAAGCCGGACGCATCTTGGGAGAAAAGATCGCGGATGGCTTTTTAGTCACCAGGTTTTTCAAAGCAGGCGCGGAGATTGTCCAGTACAAGATCGATACCTGGAAGGATGCGGAAATAGAAGGGGCCTATAAAGCCTTCAAGGACGGTTCCGATAACAAGTTCTTTGGTTACAATGTTGACGCGGGTGACTTCGGAGCTTTATGGAACCAGATGAAGGGTATTGCCACGCGGCTGCAATCTGAAGCTGTTGCCAGGGAGATCAAACGCCGGGAGGATTTGAGCATACGACCTCCCTCCGACGGCGACCTGGACAAAATAAGAGCTCAGGTCAGGAACGACCTGGAAAAGCAGTTCAGGCAGCGCCTTTCCCATGAAGCGGAAATGGAAAAAGAAGCGGCGCGGCTGGAAACCCTGATAGCCAAATTCAAGGGCAGCAATCTCCTCGATGTGGGAATGTACGGCTACGATGACGCCAATTATAGCCTGGAAACAAGGTTGGACCAGCTAATGCATCTAACCAGCAAGATTCTGCGCGATACCGGACGGAGAGACTGGAATACTACCGCCTTCAGTAATGACAGGGAAATCAGCGCGGGCGACATGGTAAGTCTGATGAAGGCATGGTATTCTACCGATGGACCCGGCGAATATGCCAAGTTGCTGAAAGACAAGTTCGGCATAGACCTGGCGAAAAAGAAATACAAACTCGCGGGGCTGACCCCGAAAGTCAAAGACCGCACCGCGGCTAAATTCGAAGATAATGCTCATGCCTTCGACATATTCCCGAATGGATTGAGAGGTGAGTTTGTCGGAGGAGTGAGCTGGGGTCTCATACCGAACTCGAATCCGCCGACGTATAATGGCGGTGGTTTCGGCTTTAACGAAACGTGGGAAAGTGTTCCTGATGGTCTGAATCCCGGCGACCAGGTGACTATCTCACTGCACTTGAGCGGCGACTACACTCTGATGAAGTCCGACAAGGGGCCATTCGAACTGGCGATAGGTGTCAGACTGAACGGGAAACCCGTTGATGAACTGAGAGCCAGCAGCGCGGAATTCACCCCCGGCAAAGGAATGTACCAGAATGTGAAATCAGGGCGCGTTAACAAGAACGTCACCGTAAGTATCCCCACAGACCTCCAGGGAGACTCTGTAGATATAGTGATCGATGGATTCTCCACGACTGGAAGTGGGACCATGACGTACCATTATGTTCTGGCGGCGCTGGCCGATGGCCCTCCCCGGAAATGACCCGGCCGTCAGATCAAGGGAACTCGACTTGTGTGTTGATACCTGCCCTCTGTCATAGGCAGAGAATTCCTGAGCAAAGCCTGACCCATGATACCTGGAATTTAAACCTGAAGTAGTTGAGGTACTACATGGATGATTTAGCCATAATTATCGAAGTCAATGATCTCTTTGAACCTTTCTATCCTTACGTGGCTAGGCAGATAGCAAAAGCTTATGGCCGCAGTACTGGCTCCGCTCTGGAAATAGGACCCTATGCCCCTGGTATCTCCATTCAACTGGCCAAATCTTACCCTGACCTTGAAATAATCGTGGGAGATTCCACACCGGGCATCCTGGAATATTTTCGTGACAAAATCAAGAAAGCTGGCCTGGGGAAACGGATAAAGGTCCAGGAGATTGATAAGACTCAATTGCCTTTTGCCAACAGGACTTTTGATCTTGTATATTTTCGCGGCGCTCTTTTTTTCTGGGAGGAACAGTCAAAGATACTCCAGGAAGCTTACAGGGTATTAAACAGGGGTGGAGTGGCGGTTCTCGGAGGTGGCTTCGGAGCGGAAACTCCTGATGAGCTCATAGATTCCCATCTCGATAAATCCCGTGAGCTGAATCGTCGCCTTGGGAAAAAAGTCTTATCAGAGGTAGAACTTCAAAAAATTCTAAAAGAAGCCGATCTGTCCGGCCGCACCTATGTTGACAGGCGCCATGGCCTGTGGGTAACCTGTCATAAGATCGGGTAATCCTGGCTCTCAACTCACGAAAAACACTGATGAACTGAAAGGGATCTTCAGCCTTACCGGAGGCATAGCCTCCGTTAAATATGACATGGTGATGACTGCTCCTGGTGTGCCGGTGGCAACTATGAAAGTCTGGCTAAAGAAGAACAGGGAGCGAATAGAATTAACGGAGCAAGGACAAACGGTTGTAAATTTCATAGACATTGATGCGAAAACGGTGATCACCTATATGGTATCTCAGAATATGGCCATAAAAGGGGATTTTGCCCAGGCACCCCAGGCTGCAACTAAGAGTATTGAAGAGCATAAGCCTGTAGTAATAGGTACTGAGACTCTTGACGGTAAAATTTGCACCGTAGTTGAATATTCGGAGGCTGGAATACAGACAAAGACGTGGATATGGAAAGAAAAGGGGCTCCCTCTGCGAATCGAGCAGTCGGGAACGAGGGGCAAAGTAATAATCGAACTCAAGAACATAGATTTCAGTGACATTCCTGACAGCATGTTCCAGCTGCCGGCAGGAGTGCAGATACTGGATATACCAGCTATACCGCCTATCCCGCGATAGCAGCAAAGTTAATACGGCGCCCGCCTTAACAAAGCTGACATTTAGTTATAGAAGCTGCAAGAGAAGACTCCAGTTCTTGCTAGAAGTGCGGACGAAAACCCCTTTTTGGCATGTTTTTCTCCCAAAAATCATATCTGCCGAGCGCCAAAATGACAGCGATTTTGGACTTTTCGGCCTGACTTCTAGTCATGTACACGATGGTGGGCGCTAGAGGAGTCGAACCTCTGACCTTCTGTGTGTAAAACAGACGCTCTAACCAACTGAGCTAAGCGCCCATGGTGCGCTTGGCGGGTCTCGAACCCACGACCTCAGCCTTCGCAGGGCTGCGCTCTGATCCAACTGAGCTACAAGCGCTTTTTTGGTGCCGAAGGAGGGATTTGAACCCTCACGTCCGTTAGAACACTACGCCCTGAACGTAGCGCGTCTGCCATTCCGCCACTTCGGCATATTTGCACTCGAGACCCTTGGTCCCAGACCCCTGAGTCCACAACCAGGACCCTCATATGGTGGGCGGTAGAGGGGTTGAACCTCTGACCTCCTGCGTGTGAAGCAGGCGCTACTGCCACTGAGCTAACCGCCCCCATCCCTAGACTATTTTAAGACCTTTGGCCTTCCTTGTAAATCTCTGTGAGCGCACACCGCGCCTGCGGCCGTTCAGAAGGCTGACTGTGGACTTCTGATAAACCTGGTTAAGCGGACCCAGCGCCCGCTCCGCTGCTATCTTTTTGCCAGAATAAGAAGACCAATAATGATTACCACCGCCGCCCAGAACATTCCCCAGCTAAAAAACCGCATCGGAAACAGTTGACTTAGAAGCATCAGGGCGCCCAGTACCACCAGGATGATTCCAAGCCAGGTCCAGCGGGATTTCCAAATACCACGTTCCTTCAACTCCGCGGCAAGCTCTTCAGCCCGATGCTTGATATCTATGCTCGGCGCGGACCCGTCAGATATGCTGGGCGAACCCTGCGGAACTTTTGGAACAATGAGTACCATGACGATATACAGGACTATTCCGGACCCGCCAGCGAAGGTCAGCGCCACGAAAATGATCCGGATAATTACCGGGTCTATTCGAAAATACTCGCCCAGACCCCCGCAGACGCCGAGCAGTATCCGGTTTGTAGTTGACCGGTATAGACGCTTGATAGGAGTCTGGTCCCGGCTCATTTTTCCAAAAACCCCATTAGTACCTCAGAAAAAAGTCAATCATCTTTCAAAACTTACGAGCTTCCCTTTTTTGAACCCAACATAGTTACAGAATTTCAGCAGCAGTTCGTCATCTTCTCTGATGATGACTCTCGCCCTTACCTTGTTTTCCTTGCATTTCTCACAGAACTCTTCGACCAGATTCTTGGCGATTCCCCTGTGCTGAAACTCCGGCAGCAAGCCTATCATGGTTATCCAGCCGCCAAAAGGCAGTCCGTATTCCGCCCCCCTGATGTCCCCCAGCAGGAAACCGACGACCTGTCCTCCCGTTTCAGCGACAAAATTCAAGGAGGGACGCTGGGTGAACCATACCGCTTCAGCGCTTTCCAGCCATGTGGAGGACCTGTCCTTTCCCACCAGCCTTTTGTCTATCTTCTGGATCCCCTCCAGGTCAGCCTCGGTCATCTTCCTGATTCTCACCTCTTCTTTTACCGGTATGTGAGGGACTGGCAATTGCCCTTCCAGGAGACTAATCGAGGCTGCCGCCTGCTGCTCTCCATTCTTCACCAGTCGCAGCGCCTCTTTGATCTGGCTCAACATGAAGGGCTTGACTATCACCATCTCCGGCCAGAGGTCCCGGCTGTGCAGCGACAGGACATCATCCGGACGTCCTGTAATGATGACCACAGGGGTATCGGGGCTGCTCCCTTTCATCTTCTTCAGAACGTCCACACCGCTGATCTTGGGAAGCCCCAGGTCGAGGAAAACGAGGTGAAAGCGCTGTCTTTGAAAGACCGCGATGGCCTCCGCGCCGTCAACGGCAGTCACCACCTCATAACCACAGGATACAACGTAATTCTTTAACAGGTCCCTGTTCATTGGCTCGTCTTCAACAATCAATATGGTTGCCACGTGGAAACCCCCTGACTAAATTCAGATAATGCCTCGCCATTTCCTCTCGCCAATACGGGCGTGAGACGATACCTTTATTAGGATATAACATAAAGGTCACATAATAATATAGACGTCGCCGCATTTTGGCAATTGAATTAAAGGGCATTTTCTTGATTATTTTCCTTGTTTCGGGATAAACTAAGCACAAAAGAGCCAGGAGCCCCGGATGACAGCTACGGTGAATCGGAAAACAGGAAATCTCCCCTCGAAGAAAGCCCCTCGGGAAGAGAAGTGGGTCTCGACTGTCTGCACTCAGTGTAATATGGGGCCCGACCCCATCCGGGTGAGGGTGGTTGACGGGAAGGCGGTAGAAATAACCGGAAATCGCGAACTGGAAGTCCATAGTCCGTCACATGGGCAGCACTGCGTTAAGGCCCTGGGTCTCATACAAAAACTCTATAACCCCAACCGCGTCAAATCCCCGATGAAAAGGACCAATCCCAAAAAGGGGCCTGATGAAGACCCCGGCTGGGTCGAAATTGACTGGGACGAAGCTCTGAAACTCGTCTCCGATAAATTCAGGGAGGTGCGGCGCAGGGGCCTCTTGGATGAGCAGGGCCTGGCGAGGGTCGCGGTCACCGCGGGAAATCCGGGTACGAGTCTCAATTTCGGCACGTGGGAAGCTTTCTGGCAGGCATGGGGAAAGGTGGACCAGTCGCTGGGCTCTGGAGGGGGAGTCAAATGCTATCACTCGGAACATATCTACGGCGAGATGTGGCACAAGGCTTTCATCTGCGCCGCGGATATTCCGCTCTGCAAGTATGAACTGGTCTTCGGCAGGAGCAGCATAGCCAGCCAGCCTCCGGCGACTATCTGCCGCCAGGTAGAAGCCATAACCACGGGAACGAAGTCAATACAGATAGAGCCACACCTCTCCATGACTGGCGCCAGGTCCGACGAATGGATTCCTGTCAAGCCCAAGACCGATGCCGCTTTCCTCCTGGCCATACTCCACACAATTCTCCACGAGATAAGGGTTTGGGACTCGCCCTTCCTCAAAGCCATGACCAACAGTCCCTACCTCGTAGGTCCCGGCGGCTGCTTTGTTCGCGACCCCGAAAACAGAAAACCGCTGCTCATGGACGCCGCGGACGGGACAACCAGGCCTTTCGATAGCCCGGATATCAAGGATGCGGCACTGGAGGGCTCTTTCACCGTAAACGGAGTTAGTGCAAAACCCGCTTTTCAGCTTCTGCTGGAGCATACGAAGGAGTATACCCCGGAGTGGGCCTCCGCTATTTGCGACGTGCCCGCGAAAAAGATAAGACAGATAGCCCGCGAGTTCGTGGAAAACGCCCGCATTGGAGAAACTACGGAGATAGAAGGGGTAAAGCTGCCCTACCGGCCGGTAAGCATCAACCTGGGCAAATCGGTGAACAACGGCTTCGGCAGCTATCTCACCGTTTGGGCCAGCCATATCATATCCATGCTGGTAGGCGGGCTGGAGGTGCCCGGAGGTCACTGCGCCGTATATACCCGCCTTCAGCCGGGACCAGTGAAACAGGGCGAGGACGGGTTTCCCTTTGTCACCGTTCATCCCACAGACCCCGGAAAATGGCAGTGGCCCCCCGACAGCCGGGACGGACTAACGACACTGTGCCCGATATCCTTCACCATGGGTCCCACCCATCTTTCTTACAGGAACATGATAGACCCTCCTCCTGAGTGGCCCCACCCCTCCATACCCGATATCTGGGTGACGTATATCGGCAACCCGCTTGTCTCCCAGTGGGACAGGGACACCATGGTTAAAGTTATCCGCCGGATTCCCTTCTACGTGGCTTTCGCATATACCATGAATGAGACCAACCAGTACGCCGATGTGCTGCTGCCCGATAACATAAACCTGGAATCAATGCAGCTTTGCCCCGTTGGAGACAAAAAATCAGCCAGAGGATGGTATTCCTCGGGATATCACCTCCGGCAGCCCACGGTTAAGCCGCCTTTCAATACCAGGGATATAACCGACATATTTGGCTTGCTGGCGGAAAAGCTTGGAATCCTTCGGGAATACAATGAGGCCATTAATAACGGCGCCAGCGGCAGGATCAAGCTCGTGGGAGAGGACAGGCTTCAGCCTGACACCCGGTACTCCGCGGAAGAGATTTACAGGAGACTGAGTACGTCCGCGGCAGAGGGGCAAATAGCCTGGAGCGAGCTGAAAGAGAAAGGTTTTTTCCTCAAACCCCGGTCGCAGTTGGGCAACTACCTCTATCCCCAGATGAAGAAACTGGGCGTCAGATTTGAGCTCCCCTACGGGGAGAGGTTGAAACGAATAGGGGAACAGCTGAAGGAGAGGCTGCACGAAAAAGGCATTTACTGGTGGGATAAACAGTGCAACGAGTATGAGCCGATGCCCCGCTGGCAGGACGTGCCCGCCATGTACGATTCAGTGCCTTCCGTCTTCGGCAGGGACCCCAAAGAGTTTCCCTTCTGGCTCATAACCTGCAGGACGCCTCTTTTCGCCTGGGGAAGCAACGCGTCCGTCCCCATGATGCTTGAAGCCGCGGAGCAAATCCTGGGGCATGCCGGCGTAGCCATGAACAGGAAGACCGCCGCCGGCCTCGGGATTTCTGATGGAGAACTTATCTGGATAGAATCGCCCATCGGCAGAGTGCGGGGCAGGGCCATACTCCGCGAGGGGGTGAGGCCCGAAGTCCTGGTAACCACGCAGCAGTTCGGCAACTGGATAACGCCTCTGGCCACGGAAAAAGCAGGCCTGTGGTCGAACATGAATACCATCACACCCATCCTGCACGAGATGACCGATGAAACCGGCGGCTCCTCCGACCACCTCAAAGTGAAAGTTTATAAGGCCACATGACCAGCCTGACCTTCTACGGCGGCGTCCAGGAAATCGGGGGGAATAAGATTCTCCTGGAGGACGGCGAGCGCAGCTTCTTCCTGGACTTCGGTTTTGCCTATAAGACGCACAAGCTGTTCTACGAGGAGTACCTGAAACCCAGGGCTGGGGCGGGCTTGCTGGACCACATAGAAATGGGACTGCTGCCTCCCCTGGAGGGACTCTACCGGAATGACCTCGCCACAGAAAACCTGTGGTCATCAAGCGGAAGGTTCCGCCGGCACCCGCTTTATCGCAAACTTGAAAAGGTTGACGGCGTCCTGCTCTCTCATGCCCACCTGGACCACTCGGGCCATATCGCATTCCTGAGAGAGGATATTCCGGTTTTCTCGACCGCTGCCACAGCTTTCGTGGCCAAGGCGATGCAGGACCTGGGGAAACCTGATCTCGAGCAGCAGACATGCTATGTCAGTTCCAGGGTTTTCGAGTGCCCGACCGGCCTGAAGCAAACAGCTTGCCTGTCCCAGAACTCTGGAAAAAAGCAGCGTCAGTTCGTTATTTCGGACGGCCCGGTGCAGGCGCTGAGCCAGGAGGCTCTCAAATTCTGGTCCCTCTCCGCCGGTTTCTGGGAGAAAGGTCCGAAACAGAAGGAGCTTCTCTCGGTCCCGCTGGCCGGCCTCGACTTCTCCGGCCGGGGATTGCTCTGCTTTCCGGTGGACCATTCTATTCCCGGCGGCTGCGCCTGGGGAATCGAGACGAGCTCTGGCTGGGTGATATACAGTGGTGATTTGCGCTTGCACGGAAAGCGAAGACATCTCACCGAGGCCTTCGTTGAAAAAGCGGCCTCTCTTCATCCCCGTGCCCTGCTCATGGAAGGCACCAACATCAGTTCGGCAGGCAACATCTCCGAGCAGGAAGTTTACGAGAAGGCGCTTAAGGCGATTCAGGGGTCGCAAAGTCTCGTGATCGCTGATTTCTCCCCGCGGGATATGGACCGCCTGCTCACATTTTTGCAGGTGGCAAAAGAAACCGGAAGAAAGCTGGCCATATTGCCCAAGGATGCCTACCTGCTGAAGACTATGCGGCTGCTCGACAAAGAGACCCCCGATCTCGCCGCGGAGGACAACCTCGTAATCTACCAGGAAACTACCGCCGACAGGTCTCCCGACATGTGGCTACGAAACCTCTACCAGGAATACGACCGGAAAGTTGTGTTAGCCGGAGACGTCTGCTCCAGCCAGGACAGTTTCATCCTCTGTTTCAGCTTTTTTGATTTGAATGAACTGCCCGGCATATGCCCGAAGCCCGGCGGCCTTTATGTTTACAGCTCCAGCGAAGCTCACAGCGAAGAGCAGGAGATAGATTTCCGGCGCATGCGTAACTGGTTGGAACGCTTCAAGATGCGCAGCGTCGGCCTTCCCATAGAGACAGACGGCAGGCTTCAGATACCGGAAAACGAAAGGGGACTGCATGCCTCCGGGCACGCATATGGTCCCGACCTCCTCAAAATAGTCCGTGAAATCGGCCCGGAACTGTTGATCCCCATACATTCTGAAAGCCCCGACCTCTACGTGGAAAAACTGAGAACCACACCCATCAAGGTCGTTCTTCCCGCTCCCGGCGGCAGCATAAACATCTAATACGGACGCAATATTTTAATACGGACGCAATATTTCATTCCCATTCTGCTTTCATTGTCATTCTGCTGTCATTCTGCTTTCATTCCCATTCTGCTTTTATTGTCATTCTGAGCGAAGCGAAGAATCTCGTAGGGGCAATTCATGAATTGCCCTGATTAGTATACCTTCTAACTGCTTCATATCCAGCAGATGAGCGTCTCCGCTGAAAACAGCATCAGCCTTGCCGTTCACGGCACAGGTCAGGCAGGTGGTTTATCCGTTTTTCCCTCTGCCTGCTCATGGTCATGAAAATGAGAGGTTCTCCGGTGACTTATTCTCCTGTTCACAGGCCTGCCTCCCATCATAATGTGGAACAGCTCGGCCGCTGGAATATCACTGACTCTCCGCACTTCCTTTAAGCGGCGCAGAAGGATAATTGACACTGCCCCTCTCAATATTCCGGAAATCAGGAAAAGGCTCAATATCTGGTAACCTCTAAAGGGCGGCAGATGTGTGGCCAGATAGCCGCCAAGGAGCGCTCCCAGACCCGAGGCCATTCCGTTTCCGGCATTAAAATAGCCAAGGTATCTCGTGCGTGTCTCCCGTGCCGTCGCGTCATACAGGTAGTTGACCGAGCATAAGCTGAAACCAGCCCAGGCGAACCCCGAAAAAGCCTGGACAAGCCCCAGGTAGGCCAGGTTGCTGGAAACGGCCCACAGAAGCGGTACGAGGGGTATCAATGCCGAAGCCAGGTACATCATTTTCAAATTCCCGGCCCGGTCGGCCGCCTGCCCCCAGTGCCTGATAGTGAGAAGAGTAGCCACAGAGGAAACCGTTTCCAGAGCGGCAAACGCAAGATAGCTAAACTTGAGGTCCCGAAGCTGGTACACGGCGAAATAGGGGCTCGCGATACTCACCACGAAACTCATGGCGAAAAGGAAGATCATGTACCTTCCCAGATTTGTGGAAGGCAACCCCCGAACATACTCGGTAAGTCTGCTTTCCGCTTCACCCCTGGCTTCTGTCGGCTTCTCATAGAGCCTGGCGAGCAGAAGAAACGAAACAAGCCGGGCTAAAAGTGCCGCCCCAAACAGGACAACAAAGCCCCACATGGCTCTTTGAACAAGGAAATTGAGAAAGAGTCCACCCAGCAGGAAAGTGACGATAGTTGTGAGGGTGGAAAGACCGCCCCTCAGCGAGAAGTATCGCCCTCTCAGGTTATTCGGCACTACATCTGCCATCAGACTGCCCCAGGCAGGAGAAACAAGCGCGCCGAATATGGAATAAATACAAACAAAGAGCACAAGCCACCACCCCTGGCTGCCACGGGGGAAAAAGAACAGCGCCATCATCGGAATGAACATGAGACCCTGAAGAAGAGCGAAAACCATTACCAGTTTCTTGCGGCTCTTCATGATGCGGGCAAGGTCTCCGCCCCAGAGCTGCGACAGAGAGGCCAGGAATCCGGGCAAAGAGCACAGAATACCGATTAAGAAGTTGTTGGCATGGAGAGCCACGGCAAAGGCCACTATGAAATGGTCCCCGAAGCCCAGGAATGCTCCGTAGGCCATACCCTCGGCGGTGGAAAATCGCAGGGCCTTTTTGACAACGGCAGTCGGCTGAATATTAATATGCATGGAACTCAAGCGGAACGCGGTAGAATAAGTCCTTACTGGTTAAGATTATAGTCGCGGAGCCCCTGCCAATCAAGACGGGACTTGTCTTGACACGTGTTAGCCCAGCAAGTCCTTCAAGGCGGAACCCGCTTCAGGGAACTGGAAGTTGAAGCCCAGTTGCAGCAAACGCCGGGGAATTGCCCGCTGGCCTTCCAGCAGAACACTGGCCATTTCACCAAAGAGCAGACGCAGGACAAAAGCAGGCATGGGCACTATCGAGGGCCGCCGGAGTTGCCGTCCCAGGAGCCTGCTGAATGCGGCATTTGTAAGCGGAGCCGGCGCGGTCAGATTGAAGGGCCCGCGGGCAGTTTCATTTTCAATCAGGAAACGTATGGCGCCCACTTCATCGGCAATGTGAACCCAGGGAAACCACTGCCGTCCGCTGCCAAAAGTTCCGCCGGCCATGAGACGGAACGGGAGCAACATTCGGGGCAGGGCTCCGCCCCTGGCGCTGAGCACAACTCCTGTGCGGACAACCACGCAGCGCACTCCTGTCGCCTCAAGGGAGGCGACAGAATTTTCACACTCCGAGGTGACCCGCGCCAGGAATCCGGAACCCGGCGCCGTCTCCTCCGTTACCTCTTCATCGCCACGTGGGCCATAGTAGCCAACAGCCGAGGCCTGAATAACAACTCGAGGTTTGCGGGATGCGGCTTTGACTGCCTGAATTACGGCCCGGCTGGCATTCAAACGGCTTTCAAGGATCACTCGTTTGCGTTCATCGGACCATCGCCCGGAGCTGATGTTCTCCCCTGCCAGATTGATGATGGCAGCCGCGCCATTGGCAAGAGAACTCCACCCCTCGGCGCTGCGCCCGTCCCACAATTCAACCCTTACTCCCTCTGGCAAACCGGCAGCCTTCTGCGGCCGGCGGCTGAGAATCACAACCTCATCGCCGCCCGCGGCCAGATTAGCCGCCAGCGCGCGGCCCACAAGGCCGCTGCCACCCGTTATCAAAACACGCATGCTGCACTCTACGCTTCCACACATCATAATAAGCAAATTCTGATACCCCCGCAAGAGCGGAATCACCCACACCCACACCCGCACCCGGACAAACAAATGTCATAATTATGCAACTTTTTCCTCGCAAATTTTATGCTTTTTCAATACACTTGCAGCTAACATGGTAGTTGATATTGTTTGAGCCGGGGGACAGGCGGGGCCCAACCATCGCCCGGTTGCAAGCTATTCACAAATAGGAGAGTCAAAGCGTGCATTTGAAAAACAAGAAGGAGGTAATTTAGCTATGAAACATTTGACTTTACTGTGGGTTGTCGCTCTGATGCTCACCCTGGGAATGGTAGTCGCGGGTTGCAAATCCGAGGATAAACCGAAAGCGGACGACTATATAGTTCCTCCACCACCAGCCCCGGCCCAGCCGGTTGGCGGGGCCAGGATCGGCGGCGCGCTGCTGAACCTGAATATACCCGCCAGCTCGCTGGTACTGGATAGGATAGGACAGGTCAAAGAGGAGCCGGGCCAACTGGAAGTAAAGGACCGCCAGTATGAGGCGGATGGCGCCTTCCCGTTTACCTTTAATGGCAGCGCCCTGACTGCCAGTTCGCTGAAGGTTATCTCCAATCTCAAGATTCAGGCCGGGGCCGGGCAGCATCAGGGTACCATTGATGTGGACCTTGACGTCCTGCCTGCTGTCGGCCATCTGACGTTGCAGTACCAGGGCAATGCCACCATGACCGGTTCAACGATCACCTCAACCGGGACTTTTAAGACGGTTAAAGCAACCGGAGTATTCGCCTCCGCGGGTGGCAGCGGAACCTATAACATGACTGTTGTAGAGTCCGCCCAGACACTCATGGCCCCCGCGACGGTGCAGATTACTGCCACCGCTCCGTAAGGTCTTCTCCATGCAATAATCTGACCAGAAGGGCACTTGTCAGGAAGCAGGAGGCCATCCCGACTAGTCGGGATGGCCTCCTGCATATAACAGAAAAATGTTAGATCAGCTATTAAGAGCCGTGAACGAATCGGACAAGGACGCGGCACCGGCGCTGGCCAGGAAAGAGATGGCCGGAAAAGGCCGTGCCTGGGCCGTACATTTGTCCCTGTTTCCGCTCGCGCAGCGGGTGTTGAACCCTCCTTTCATCAACCCTCACCTGCCCAAGATGTATCGAATTTGCCGTGAACTCTTGCCTTACCTGTCGGAAGGCGAAGTCCCGGCCCTGGTCCGGCTGGAAATAAACGAATTTACCCAGAGGCCGAAGCTGAGGGAGTTCCCGAAACCCCAGGGACGGACATCATCTGTTTCCTTCCCCGATATTGAAACCGCCATCAAAGATGGAGACCCGGAAAGAGTCGCGGCGCTTCTGAATGCCTTCCTGAAGCAGAAAAGAGAAGCGGAGATGGCCCGCAACCTGCTTCTTCTGGGCAGCGGCTACCTGGACCAGTCCCTGGGACACTCGGTATCCTGCACTGCCTTTATCCTTCTGGAAATGATCGAGCGTTCCGACCAGGACCCCTGGCCGGCCTTGAGCAGGCTGGCCCAGTACTTCTGTGAGGGCCGGTTCCACACCACTCCTGCCCTTCGGGGAAAAGCCCTTCCTTCGGAACAAGCCCTCAACCGGCATCTGCTGAGAGCAACCAGCGGAGACGGAATAGTGAACCTGCACCATACCATCACACGGTACGCCATCGAGCGGGTACGCCATCTTCTGAGCGAGGAAGAATACGCCCATATGATTAGCTGCTGGGTTGGATTCATGGGCGCCAAAAGGCTGAAGACGCCTTCTCCGATTTCGCCGTCAGAAGCCCTCACCGAATACGAAGGTTTTCGTCAGCACCTTTCCAATCGGGCGGAAAAACCTGCGCTTTCCTGCCTGGGAGGAATGACGTCCTCGAAAGAGGGCCGGCAGCGGCTGGGGCGATATTTGATAAAGGGAATCTGCGACCTGTATCAGGGGAATTATGACCCTCATTTCCTCACCGGCCTCGGGTCGGCGCTCTGGGTCGTGAACAGCTACTGGGACCGGCCCGCCATCGCCATCAGCGCCCTCCGCCAGTATGTGAACTACTTCTCCTCGCGAAGATGATATAATCTCCTGAAAAGCTCAGCGAATTCGCTGGTCAGGAGCCACAATGACAATAGAGACGACGATAACCTATTTTGAAAAGCCGGGCAAGGTGAATACCGATGAAGTCCTCCGGATATCAGGAAAGCGTGCGGAGGAACTGGGCATCAAGACTATTATCGTCGCCTCCACTACCGGCGCCACCGCGGCCAGAGCGGCGTCTCTCTTTCATGGGACAAAGGTGATAGCCGTGGGCCACTCAACCGGCTTTACCCATGGTTCTCCGCAGCACAACGTACAGAAACTCACCGGGAAGAACAGGGAAATAATCGAGAGTAACGGCGGCGTTGTCCTGAATGCTACACATGCCTTTGCCGGAGTCAGCCGGGCAATACGCAACAAATTCAAGACCTCCACCGACATAGACATCATAGCCAATACGCTCAAGGTCTTCGGGAGCGGCATGAAAGTAGCCTGCGAAATTTCCATGATGGCGGCGGACGGCGGTCTGGTGCGCACGGATGATGAAGACATCATAGCCATCGCCGGGACCGGAGGCGGGGCCGACACCGCGATCTTGCTTCAGCCGGTCATCTCTCAGGACTTCTTTGACCTCAGGATCAAGGAAATCCTCTGTAAACCTCGCTCCTGAATTTCGGACTCCGGAAGCAATCTACCCCGGGTCTCACCTCACCTTGTAGCTCAGGATGTTGCCTGTTATGACGGAACTGCGGAACGAGATAATGATATAGACCAGATTCCAGTTATCAATCTGTGTGTACATGTTTATCCGGGCTGATGTGTCGCCCGGCTGTAGCATCCCGCTCGCCCATGTAACATTGAAGGTATCAATATCCACGCCGTCAGCGGTGAGTCCGAGAGACATGCCGTTCCAGACATTGTCGGCGTGGCTGGGGGTATTGGACCCCGGCACTTTGACGGAATAGATACCGTCCCAGAGTTTGTAACTGTCAGGTATATTTTGTGGATTCGACTGGTAGTTGTCCGGCGCGTTGAAAGCGATGAAGTCGCCTTCGTAATGATCATCCCCCTCGCCAACAAAAACGGTAAGCGTAGCCGCGTTGACTTCTCCTTGCACCGGGACGGGAACAATAAAGCCGCTGATGAACCCTCCTGAAAACCCGTCGTTGTCAAAATCAATATCGGTGCTGCCGGGAGAGTACATGAACTTGTCGTAGAGATATAGCTGATGCCCCTGTGTTTCCACGCTGGTGTAGACTATTATCAGCGACCAGCCGGCATAGGCTAACTGGGTGCCGGTATCGCCCAGCACATCTCCGACGGTATAGGTACCGTTGCCGGGGTGATTGACCGCCGGGTCAGGTGCCTTGGCGCTGAATGTCCTTACTAAATCCGTCACATCCCTGGAAGAGGCGTAAGAGAAACCGCCGATACCTCCCCCCGCGTTGGCAAAAACTTGCGTGCGGTCGGCCGTAATTGGCTGAGCGCCCTGTGCTGGCTGGCCGTTCCCATCGAAGTAGACCTGATTCCCGTTTACGCTGAAGATAATCGAGGTATCGGCCGGCATGACAACTATCTTGATATTATCGATGTTGGCATATTCCCCCGAGCCGCTGAATCCGGCCAGGTAGAACTTCATCTTAAAACCGGCGGTCATATACTGGGTAGGGACAGTATAGCTGAAGTTCACCGCTGAGCCGCCGATATTGCCTCCAAAGGCCTGAAAATTGTTGCTCCAGGTTGCTCCCCCGTCAGCGGAAAAGGCGAAGTCCAGGCCGTCGGCATCGGAGTACGAAGAAGTTATCTTGATGTTGTCGATGTAGCTGTACGGGGAGCCGTTGAATCCGACCAGGTAAAACCTCATCTTGAAACCGCTGGTCAAGTACTGCGCCGGGATGGTATAGCTGAAGTTCACCGGAGAGCCGCCGATATTGCCCCTGAATGCCTGGAAGTTGCTGCTCCAGCTAGCTCCCCCGTCAGCGGAAAAAGCGAAATCCAGGCCATCTGTGGACAAAGGAGTGGAGGACACCCACTGGTCCCAGGACACTTTTACCGTTTCCCCGGCGTACGAGCTCAGGTTCTGGCTGTTTTCCATGGTGAGGTAACGGACGGAGTCCGCCCCGCTGCTATAGCGGCCTCTGAAGCGGTTGGAACTTTCACTCCAGGCAGAGCCATTAATCCAGTTGTCGAGATTTGAGCAGCTATCTGAAAATATGTCCGCCAGGGCCGAAACCCACTGGTCCCAGGACACTTTGACTGTTCCCGCGGTATAGGAGCTCAAATCATGGCTGTTGATCAGGGTAAGGTTGCGGACAGAGTCATCTCCGCTGTTGTAATGCCCTCTAAATCGGTTGGAGTAAACGCTCCAGACAGAACCGTTATTCCAGTTGTTGAAGTTCGAGCAGGTATCCGAGAGTAGCGTTTGCATCCTGCCGTTATTTTGCCAGCCTGACCAGTAAAGTATGGCAGCCGCCACATTGGCATCACCCGGAATGGTGTTGACCGCGGCGTCGCTGCTGGGAAGAAGCTGGTCTCGGATGCCGACCGCGTCATGGTCTACATCTATCATCAATGAGTTGCCTATGGCCTTGTAATCTCCGGAGATGGCCGAGCGCAGGTTCCGTATCTCCTCTTTAAGAGTGTAGGCATCGATGATGGTGTTGCCGGCCTGAGAAGTAATCTTGTAGACTCCGGTATCGGCGGCATAGGAGAAGGGAATATCTGCGACGCCGCTTGTCGTCACCCATCCAACGATATTAGGCATGGCCCCGGGTTGACTCGATGTGAATTCAAATGTGATTTCCGAGGTCATTGGATACTGTTGAGGGTCGGCGCCGGGGAAATCCTCAATAGATACCGAGTTGAAGGTCCAGAGCGCCGCCTGGCTGCCCTGGTGCGATTGGACTGACGCCACGGCATAGCTGGTGGCGTACGGGTCAGCCTCCAGATTGCTGCTCCCCGTAACATAGGTGAAACCGCGGGGCAGCCACACTCCCACGGTTTCTATCCTCAGGTCCTCCGCGGGGCCGGGAAAATAGGTGATGGTGATCTTCCCCGTGGTCAGATCAGCGGAATCGGTCACCACGAGTTTTTCCGCGCCAATGATGCCGCTTGCTGCGGCTTGGCTGGGAACGGGTATGTTGCTGGGGACCCATACGTTTTGTATATCTATCGAGACGTTCTCGTTGTTGACCTGCTGCGGCAGGTCATACTCCCACACCGTGCCGTAGTCATACAGACTGTAAGCAGGGTTGACGAATATAGTTTTCAAATATCCGTACCTTATCTGCAAGACAGCGTCCTGGATGCCGGCATCCGCGGCATAATACTCTTTCTTCTTATCCTCGTAAATCGGACTCGACTTCAGTCCCGTACTTACGAAGCCTGTCAAAGGCAGGATGACCAGACTGGCCAGCAGAAACAGGCCGAGGACCATTTGCAGGACCATGCCGCTCTCGTTTGCCGCTATCCTTCCGATTACCGGTTTCAGTTTCTTGAACATTACGCTTATCTTGTGAATCATTGTGTCGACCGGGGGATCACCTGTGCCATCCTGGTTTCAGTGGCTATGTAAGGCCCCGCCAATGACGCGGTAGCCGTAAAGGTAAATACACCGTTGGCATACTGGCAATTGGTCTCATCGGCATCTGCGCTAATATATTCAGCAACCACCGTCAGATTTTGGGCTCCGCCGTTGACTGAATGGCTTCGGCGCAGTTCGCCGTTTCCCAGAGTATAGGAGACCTGATGAGTTGTGTTGTCCCATTCGACCCAGGACAAATCCAGTGGAAAACCTGATATCCCGCCCGGCTGTATGGTTTGGGCCATCAGGACGTCCCGGTTAATCGCGTAGGCGACTTTCTCGACCTGCGTAACCGCGATAACGTGGTTGACGCTGCGCGAATTGACGTTTATCGTATGGTACACTGCCATGGTAATGCTGGCGCCGATCAATCCGGTAATAGCAAAAGCTGCCACCACTTCGAGCAGGGTAAATCCCTTCTGGTTCCCGGTGGTCCGTCTCAATCTTCTCAGCATCGCTATCTCACCTTGTAACCTTCCAGCTCGATTACGACCTTATCCTGATGCCTGGCTGTCACCGTTATCTTCTGGATATTGCTGTCCTGTAGAGGCGAGACATCCACGGTTACGGTGTAACCGGCGTATATGGCTGGAATCGGGGCCGGCGTATATGAGGAAGCGTAACCCTGGCTTTTTACATACTCCATCTGGGTTTCGGCCAGATTGTCGGCCGTTTGCCGCTCATCGATAACAAAAGTGGCCCTGGAAGCAATTGACATGATATTGAGAATACCCACGCCGATAAGGCCAAGAAGCGCAAGGGAGATGACCACTTCTATTAGCGAGTAGCCCTTCTCATCCCGCGCAAGGTAATACCTGCGGCGCCGTGGCAGAGCGAAGTACAACAAAATTCTCTGGCCCCGGCTCACGAGGTCCTGTGTCCGCTGCCTGTTGCTTGTCATACGCAATGCTAGATTATATAGACTCCTATATGTTTATGCAAGAGGCCGCCGCGGGAAAAAAGGGGATAATCTTGATAAAAAACTCCGGCGTGATGTATTATATGCTTGACTTTATATATAGTTTACTGTACTATTAGTCCGTATTACTTGTCAGGAGATGGTTGATGAGCGCCAAAACTTACGCGATGTTCACAGCGGCATTATCGGTTTTGCTGGCCATGTTCATTGCCGTGTCAATAATTAAGCAGACCTCGATACTGCTGCCGCTCGGCGGCGTTATCGCGGCCATCCTCCTGCTTCGGTTGTGCCGCCGCTTCGTAAAGGAGATTATGGTGGACGAACGTACGCGCCGCATCGACGAAAGGGCGTCAGCGGCAAGCTACCGCGTCTTCACCATTGTGATGGGAATTCTGGCCCTGGTCCTTATTATGTTAAGGACAAAGCTTTCGTTCGAGTACAGAATCGCCGCTGAGACCATTGCCTACTCTGTTTGCGCGCTCATGCTGATACATCTGGCTTTCCGCAGCTACTACCGGAGAAAGCTCTAGGTAAAGCAGAGAAGGCTTCGATGAAGAACAAGCTGAAAGTCTACCGCGCCATGCACGACCTGACCCAGGAATCTCTGGCTCAAAAGGTCGGGGTTACCAGGCAGACCATCGTTTCCATAGAGAACGGGAAATACGATCCCTCCATAGGGCTGGCGTTTAAGATCGCGAATCTGTTCAAGGTCAGAATAGAGGATGTCTTCATCTATGAGGAAGAAAAAGGTACTTAGCTAAATGACCTGCCCGTACCCCGGACCGATATGCTCCCGGCATTTATAGCTTATATCCGATCTTCCTCAGGAACTCTTTCCTGTCTTTTGTGTCCGCCTCTGTTTCTATGCCCTTTGACTTAAATCCATCTATCACACCCATTATTCCTCTTCCCTGCTCATCTTCAGCTATCAGCACGGTAATAGGGTTAGCTGTCGCGGCGTATATATTGACAACCTCAGGGACATCCCTTACTCTCGGCAACACATTAATAGGGTAAGCATCTTTCATGAGAATAATAAAGCTGTGCCCACACGCCAGGCTGAAAGCGTAGTCCGCCGCCAGTTTCTGTAATTCGGCATCAGTACCGCTGTGCCTTACCAGGCAGGGTCCGCTTGATTCGCAGAACGCCACGCCAAATTTAATTCCTGGTACGGAGTTAACCACAGCTTCATGCAGGTCCTCTACGGCCTTGATAAAATGAGCTTGTCCTAGAATTATCTGGCATTCTTTTGGTTCTATCCTGATGGTTTTCATTTCAATCATGTTCGTAACCTCCTTAACAGATACACCTTATTATCAAGTTGAGATGACGCCATATTATCGAATCAATTGACCACACCTGGAAGCAAGAATAATCATAGTATGATATCTCGTCCCGGACAAGCTCCGTTTCTCCCATGGCCGACCCCTTCTATTTCAACTACCAGGTCCTCGCTTACTTTGGTCTTGGCTCCCAGTAACCTCTCTACCAGCCAGAGGTTTGTATCCACATGCCCGGTAAGTTTAGGAATGCGGTAGCGGCTTGTGCCACAGGCGAGGGCGGCAAAAATAATCACCTGGTCGGCGAGCAACCTGTCTACCGTCGCGTCCACAATGTATCATGCCATAGCTATTATAGCAGTCAAAGCTTTGCGTTTGACACCGGAAAGCCCTATACTCCATAGGCGCCATGAGTAAACCGGAAGGCATTGTCGGCAAAGTTCCACTGCTCGACCGTTTCCTCACCCTGTGGATTTTTCTGGCGATGGGTTTTGGGGTCGGCTTGGGTTACTTCGTCCCCGGTGTGGCAAAATACATCAATTTCCTCCAGGTTGACACCACTTCGATTCCCATAGCCATCGGCCTCATCCTCATGATGTACCCGCCTCTTGCCAGGGTCAAATACGAGGAGATGGGCCCCGTTTTCCGAAACTGGAAGATACTGGCGATATCGCTGTTGCAGAACTGGTTTATCGGCCCACTTCTGATGTTCTTCCTGGCTATTCTCTTCCTCGGATTTATCTGGCCGTACCCGGAATACATGATGGGTCTGATCATGATTGGCCTGGCGCGCTGCATAGCAATGGTCATTGTTTGGAACCAGCTTGCCCGCGGAGATAATGAGTATGCCGCCGGTCTGGTTGCCTTTAACTCCATCTTTCAGATTCTGTTCTACTCGGTTTACGCCTACATCTTCATCACCATTCTGCCCGGGTGGTTTGGCCTGAAAGGCTCGCTGGTGGAGGTTACCATCGGTGAGATAGCCAGGAGTGTCTTTATCTATCTTGGCATTCCTTTCTTTGGCGGTATGATTACCCGGTTTACCCTCATACGGAGTAAGGGACGTGAGTGGTATGAGAATAAGTTCATCCCCAAAATAAGTCCGGTAACACTGGGGGCTCTCCTCTTCACTATCGTGGTGATGTTCAGCCTCAAGGGCGAGTTTATCATCCAGCTTCCGCTTGATGTAGTTCGCATAGCTGTTCCGTTGCTTATCTACTTTGTGGCTATGTTTCTCGTCTCCTTCTATATGGGCAAGAAGATTGGCGCCGACTATCCCAGGACCACAACGATTGCCTTCACTGCCGCGAGCAATAATTTTGAGTTGGCTATTGCTGTGGCTGTAGCTGTTTTCGGAATTGGCTCCGGCCAGGCCTTTGCCGCTGTCATTGGACCGCTGGTTGAAGTGCCCGCGCTTATCGGTCTGGTAAACGTTGCCCTGTTCTTCAGGCGGAAGTATTTTGGAATGGAATCCGGTCCCGGAACAGTCAGTGAAAAGAGCAGCGCCTGCTGTTGAAGTAGATTCAGGCCTCAAGCTCTCACTGGTCGCCCCCGTACGGTAGCGTAGAACCGCCTACAATATACCTTTCACGACCCTCTGGACTGCGATATTGGTTCGATCGGCTTTAGTATCGATCATCTTGTTCAGGTTAAAAGCCATCTCGGAAGTCAAATTCTTCAGTATTTCCGGTGAAGCCGGTAATCCTGAGGAACCGTATTCTTTTGTGACCTTTTCGATGGTCTCTTTAACTTTATCATCGATGGAATCCTTCAAGTCCTTTCTCAAAGATTCGATTTCATTTTTCGTCTGAGTTCCGGACTTGCTGAAGCCAAGTACCGACAGGAAGCCGGTCCAGGACGCCCCCACAAAAACCGCCTGAAATTGCTTTGGCAGCGCGGCATCGAACCCCTTCACCTCCACCTTATCGGAAAGCAGCGCGGCTATGGCTCCGCCCAGGATTGCGTAAATTATGAAACCCAGTGTACGGGAAATGACCTGCCCCTGCTTGATTTCATCGTCCATCTCTTTTTGACGCTTGTCTTCTTGCTTGATCTCATCCAGTGAAGAATCGATGAACTTGCTGATCTGGTTCAGCTGTTCCGGCGGGAGCTTGTTGCTTCGTAGCTCTTTCTGAGCCTCATCCACTTCTTTCCTTGTATTGGCTATGTGTTTTCGTATTTGGTCGGCATCCTGTTGTGCCCGGGTCGTGTCGAACAGCGGCCGGAATTCGGGAACAACCTCTTGCTTTGCGATGTATATTACAATTAGGGCTCCGAGAACCCCGAGGCCAAAAAGAATAGCGAAGTCCATGGCAAACCTCCTCTTAATCTAATCTCACAAGTACACTAACCTGGAGATTATTCCGTTTCTAAGGAGAAAACCTTGTGGATTGTTATGCTAGATTGTAAGTCTTTGCAAATCTTTTAGCAACAGTAGCATAAGGCTGGCGATTAGCTGTACAAGGCGCTCCGATTCATCGGAGCCCGCCCGGGGCTGGGACCCTATCGTAGGGGCGGGTTTCGAACCCGCCCGCCCGGGGGCCGGCGCGCCCTTCCTGCCCACGTGCTCAAACATCCTCTTGACTTATCCTACGCGGTGTGTATAATGACCCCGATTGAATCTCCATAACCTGTGCGGATCATTTAACCGGCACAGGCAGGTTTACATCCGGGTTTCTTGACCTCGGCTTTTATCTCCCCGGAGGGGAATAACAATGAACTGCGCTATTTCGAAAGGAAAAGTGGTCATGAACAAATTAGTTTCCATCCTCATTATTACCCTGCTTGTAATGCCGTCCCTGCTGGCCTGTAAGTCCACGCCGCCTCCCAAACCCGGGCCGGCGCAGGCGGTCCAGCCCGCTGCGTCGCCAAACTCGAAGACAGGTCAGTCCGTCCAGCCCGCTGCGTCGCCAATCCCAAAGGCCGGTCAGGCGTCGGTTCCTCCTCAGCCTGCGCCGGCGGCGCAGAAACGCGGCCCCTTCACCTTCGATTATAAGCTGAGCGAGTCCAATATCGGATTCTTCACGCAGGGCGACGACATCACGACTTTGCTCGCCGCCGGTCCTTTCTACTCGGGCAGCCAGCCGCTGCCTTCGCAGGGAACTGCTGACTATGACGCCGCCCGGACCAGAAAAGTCGCGGAGATAATCAAAGAGGCCGATACCCTGGCCCAGACAGTTATCAGGCTCAAGCCTCAGATGGCCGTCATGCGCTCCGCCTTTCTGGCGTATCTGACAACAATCCGGAAGGAAGAACCGAAACTCGGGTCCTTTGTAAAAGAGACATTCGGTCAGGTCGCTACGCTGGCCGTTAAGGAGCAGTTGGTTGAAGCCCAGTACAACAGCATAGCCGGCTCCGGAAACGACAGGTCTCTCGCCGGCTCCTTCATGGACTATACAAAAGTGCAGAATGCGGTGGAGATGGGTGGCCTTTATCTGGAGGACGCCAACAACATGCTCGGCTATGCCGCCATCGCCCTGAAAGCTGCGGAGAACCACCCCAAAGCGGAAATCAGGACGGCCAACGCCCAGCTGGACAAGGACATGCAGGCTCTCGACGGCATAAGGAAGGACCTGACCGCCCTTGCCTCATCTATGGAGAAGATCGACTACGGCTTGAAACAGCTCTACACCGCCAGCTACTACTTCTCCAGATCAGCGAACGACTTCATGGCAACCTCCCTGCCCGACCTCAAGGCGAAGGCCGCGAGTCTCACCCCGAAGGAAGGCCTCACTGCTGAGAATATTCAGGCCGTCAGGGCTTACCTGGCGCTAATGGAAAAGTGGCAGTCGCAGATGAGGGAGCGGACAGATTCTCCCGACAAGTCAAAGCTGATATCGATCGAGCCGCAAAAGGAGCGGCGCTGGTTCGTTTTCGCGGGCGTCGCTGACGCGGCAGTCGAGCCTCCGGACGACTACACTAACGCCGTCTCTTCCCTGCGTTCGACCATGAAAGCCGGCGACCAGAAGAAAGACGACTCCGGCTACCTGGCGAAGGGCTGGAACGCCGCCAGGACAGCCTACCACGGGGCACAGACTGCCATCGGCGTCACTATTGATACTGCGGGCGCTGTCGTCGCGAATACCTCCCGGATTCCCCTGGGTATTTATTATGGAAATAGCGCCCGCGATATCGTACAGGACCAGAAAAACAACTGGAATCAAGTAGCGGACAACTTCAAAAAGGGCACATCAGGGTCGGAAACCCTGAGGACAGCGGGAGATTATCTTGAGGCGGTGGAGCTTGCCGCTAGAGAAACCGTTGAGAACCCTATCGCGGGAAAAACGGGTTTAGGAGATGCCTATGTGATACCTTGGGCGGCGGGGGCTATTACGCAGGCTACGGTTGGCATGTTCACTGGCCTCGGTAAGGGGCTTTATAAGCTGGCCGATAGACAGTCCGACGCCACAAGGCTGGTCGAAGGGGGTCTTGATGTGGGTCTCTCATTAGTCGGGGGAAGCAAGGTCATCACTCAGGGGTCTAAGGTCCCGGGAGTTGTCAAAGGACTCGCGGGGGAAGCCGAAATGGCGGGAAAGATGGGTTTGAACTATGTGGAATCCGCCTTCGCTGAGAACGCGAGAAAAAACCTCCTGAAAGAGTCCGCCGAGTTGCTGGCCAAAAACAATCTGTCCGGGAAAGAAGCCGCCAAGCTGATTAGCAACTCTCTCCAGATTCAGGCAAGAGAGGAGTTGGCGCGCGGGCTGGCCGCTGTCCGGGGACGGATGACGCTTGAGATGACCCAAATAATAAAGACCGGCGGCGCGAACGCCCTGGCGGGCGCCAAAGAGACCATAAAAGGCTCCCTGGAAGATATGCTGAAGCAGCAGTTTGAGCTTTCCGCAAAGGGCGTAATTGACGCTTTCGGCAAGGTAGTGGGCACAAGCGGCAAAGAGTACCTGGACAACCTCATTGCCGGCTGGGCCGACGACATGATCAAAGCGCAGGTGACTGCGATGGTAGAAGCGGCGGCGGCGGACGCGGCGGCGTCCGGGGCCTTCAAGCTCGCCATTTCCCCTCAGACCGTTGACCTCCCCTCAGGGGGCAAACAGGAGTTCAAGGTAACCCTTACCGGAATCGCCCTGAGTCCGCGAGTCCAGTGGTCTGTTCCCGATGGGGGTACGCTCTCTGCGGCGGAAGGCCCCTCTGTCGTCTATACCGCTCCTGATTCGAAAAAGGCTTACAAGATAGTGGCGACGGCTACGGTTGGCGGTCGCACCGAGCAGGCTACTGCCATCGTGAACGTCATTTCCGGTGTCTGGGTGCTCACGGGTACCAAATCATCCACCGTCCAAAACTATGCTCCCTCCGGTTCTGGCGCCGCCCCGCGTCTCCAGGTCAATGCGACTGGTGGCGCCGGGGAAGCCACCATCTCCTACGAGGGACCAAATCCGAACAGAAGTGGAACGAACCTCGTATACAAGTGGCGATTCACCTGGAGCGAGCCGCCCGCCCGCTACGTGGCTGGAGATATGATCAAGGGGACGGGCAAGGTAGAGGCCACTGTGGGCCTGACCGGCACTCCCAAGAACCCTGACGACAACTATCGTTTCATGAGCCTCAAAGGTAGTGGCGGGATAGTCTTTGGTGGGAGTTTGGGACAAGTCGGCAGTGCAGGCCTGTATGTAGACGCGATAAACCCGGGAGAAACCAGGACAGTGTCCGGGACGCCGGGGGGTTACGAGTTCCGAGGCAACACCGCGACATTCACTGTCACTTCCAGCGCCAATGGGCCTGGTATATCGGGCTTTGGCAATGTAAGCGCCGTCGTAACATACACATATGAGCTAAAAGCCCCGTAGGGGCGGGTTTCTAACCCGCCCGCCCGGGGGCTGGGTTTCACCACCTGCCCTGAACTTTCTTTACATCCCGAAATCCCTTAAGGTATAATCACTTATCAGAACTGAATAATGCTGGGGGTGCCGTTTTCGGCTGAGAGACTCTTCCTTTGAGAAGAGCAACCCTTTGAACCTGATGTGGGTCATACCAACGTAGGAAAGCGAAACCGGGAGCTTACCTGCGGGTAAGCTTTTCTGTTTTTGGAGGCTGATGATGCGGGTTAAAATCAACGGCGCGGTAGATGACATACCGGATAATTCATCCATAAGAGACTTGCTGACTGGCAGAAAACTATCCGCGGACATAGTAATCGTCGCGTTGAATGATGAGATTATCAAACAGGAAAAATGGGAAAGCCTGAAACTGAATTCCAATGATAAGCTGGACATAATTCGTATTATGGGTGGCGGATAAAGATGGACGATGCACTAATTATCGGCGGTAGACGGGTAGAAAGCAGGTTATTTGTCGGGACAGGCAAGTTTGCCGATTATAACCTCATTCCTCAAGTCATCAAATCGGCTAAAGCTCAAGTGGTGACGGTCGCTTTGCGAAGGGTAGATTTCGGTACTCCTGAGGAGAATATGCTCAAGTACCTTCCTGAAAACGTCATCCTCATGCCCAACACGTCCGGAGCGCGCAATGCCGCTGAAGCTGTTCGAATTGCCCGCATCGCTCGTGAGGCCGGTTGTGGAAACTGGGTGAAACTCGAAATTATAGCCGACCAGAAATACCTGATGCCTGATAATTTTGAAACAGTCAAAGCCATCGAAATCCTCGCCGCGGATGGCTTTGTAGTCTTGCCGTATATGAGCCCCGACTTGATGGCCGCCAAACGCATGGCTGACGCGGGAGCGGCGGCGATTATGCCGCTCGGTGCGCCTATCGGGACTAACCGTGGTCTCAAAACCCGTGAGCTGATTCAAATTCTGATTTCCGAGATTAGCTTGCCAATTATCGTGGATGCCGGGATCGGCCGTCCCTCGGAAGCTGCTGAGGCCATGGAGATTGGCGCCGCGGCTGTCCTGGTCAATACCGCTATCGCGACCGCGGATGACCCGATTTTAATGGCGGAAGCTTTCGCGCAGGCAGTTGAAGCCGGACGCAAAGCCTTTTTGGCCGGACCGGGAGCGACCCGGCGCTTCGCTGAAGCCTCTTCTCCGCTCACCGGATTCCTCCGAAACGAGGACGGTGTTGCTCCGTGACATTTTACGATGAACTTGGCAGGTTCCGGAATATAGATTATGCCGGGGCCTTTAGTCGGATTACGCCTGGCCGGATTAATAACATCCTGGCCAGGTCAGACCTGCAATCTGAGGATTTCCTGGCGCTGCTGTCGGCGAAAGACGCGGTTTCCCTGGAGGAAATGGCGCAGGCGGCGCACCGCCTGACCTTGCGGCATTTCGGTCGTACCGTTCTTCTCTATACCCCGCTTTATTTGGCGAATTACTGCGTTAATCGTTGTGTCTATTGCGGCTTCAATGCGGCGAATAATATCCGGAGGCGCAAGCTGACTCTGCTTGAGGTTGAACTTGAGGCAAGAGCGATTGCGGAAACCGGCCTGCAACATCTGTTGATCGTTACCGGCGAGTCCCGCCGGCATTCCTCCATCTCCTATATCAAAGACTGCGTCGGCGTCCTGAGAAAATACTTCGCCTCGATTTCCATAGAGATTTATCCGCTCTCCGGTGAAGAATACGCGGACCTGATCGCTGCGGGCATAGACGGACTGACTATCTACCAGGAGGTATATGATGAAAAAGTCTACAGCCTGGTCCATCCTGAGGGTCCCAAACGGGATTACCGTTTCCGTTTGGAAGCCCCTGAGCGCGCGGGTCAGGCCGGGATACGCGCCATCAACATCGGAGCTTTACTGGGTCTTTACGGCTGGCGTAGTGAAGTATTCCTGGGCGGCCTTCACGCGGCCTATCTGCAGAAAAGATTTCCTGACATCGAGATCAGCTTCTCCTTTCCCAGAATGAGGCCTCAATACGGCGACTATCAGCCGGAATTTCCCGTTTCAGACAGGGATTTGGTCCGGAGCATCCTGGCGTTACGTTTATTCTTGCCCCGGGCCGGTATTACTATCTCTACACGGGAAAGCCCTGAATTACGGGATAATCTCGTTAAACTCGGAGTGACCAAAATGTCCGCCGGATCTTCTACTGCCATTGGAGGACATACGGACGCCAAAGAGGCCGCCGGGCAATTTGAAATCTCGGATAAGCGCTCGGTAGATGAGATGCGCAGGGCCATATCAGCATTGGGTTATAAACCCATTCTGAAAGACTGGCATGCCCTATCGTAGGGGCTCCGATGAATCGGAGCCCGCCCTCGGCCTGTGCACCGTAGAGGCGGGGTTTGGACCCCCCCCCCCGGGGGGGGGGGGGGGGGGTCCCCCCCCCCCCGGGGGGTGGCCGTGGGGTGGGCGGGCGGTGGACCCAATTGGTATACACTACAGGATAGCTCGGTCGTCAAGTATACCAATAAATCAGAGTGGTATATTCACTCTATCTTGCTGGAATTCTTGCAGGAATAATTGTGATTTTTTGATTTTCTGCATCTTTTGCTAGATTCGAAAAAAATGGCGTAAATCTATCATATCCCTTCTTTTTATCCATGCTGTCTGTATAGACTATATATACTATTTTTTGCATCACATCTGTTTCAGATGTTGCCTCATCTTTGCGCACCCATGTTCTACCAATATACCTTTTAACTATATTAGACACTATCTCATAGTCTGCCTCCCCCCTAATAATGTCATTAGTATTTATATCTAGAACTCTGAAAAAATAATCATTAGAGTCATAATTTATTTTATTATCAGTATAGGCTATTGTTGAGCATGGTGAATGTTTCG